>Ga0233410_10000009_pt1 | contig 76792 bp, 90 predicted proteins | sample Na_anoxic_1_MG_FD_179869 | JGI IMG/M metagenome (GOLD analysis project Ga0233410, IMG submission 179869) | Seawater microbial communities from Saanich Inlet, British Columbia, Canada - Na_anoxic_1_MG | ecosystem: Environmental > Aquatic > Marine > Inlet | place: Canada: British Columbia...
ATGAGACGAAAAGTTGTATTTAAGAGATTCTTAAAAGATGTTGAGGGATTTTATTCTGAATCGATTATTCAGATTCCGCCTCCGCCTTTATAACTATCGGAGATACTGTACAGAATAACAACTTTTATAAATTTGCCTGAACTATTTACAACATAACAATGAAAGAAATTACATTAGAAAAACTCGGAGAACTATTTAACAAAGAACCTTCCCTAAATTTACCAAAAGAAATAGCTATCAAAGATGGATATTTAACATCCCGGAAAGAGTATGAAGCACTTGCAACATTATGTAATCTAAAAGAGCCAAAAACTATTTTTGAAATAGGAACTTTCGAAGGGACTAGCACACTTATATTGGCCATGAATGCAAAAGCGGATTCCACCATTTATACATTGGATTTACCCAATTCAAAAACTGATACAAAATTCGACATCGGGGAACTTAATAAAACATACACTGGATTCAAGGGGAAATTAGCCTTTGAAGGAACAAAATACTCAACCAAAATAAATCCTCTAAAAGGAGATTCTGCAACTTTCGATTTTTCAAAATACAAAGATAATATTGATTTTGTTTTCGTAGATGGAGCCCATACTTATGACTACACAAAGAACGATACAGAAAAAGCATTGTCAATGATTAGAGGTGACGGAATTATTCTATGGCACGATTATAATCCTTCTTATTGGCCAGACACAGTAAGATTTCTTGACGATTTGGCCAAGAAAAAAGAATTATTTCATGTCAAAGACACCTATTTGGTATTTATGATCAAGAGGTAGCATTAGGAGCAATAATTCTAATAGCAGCAATTATATCTACAAAAAGTATAGTTAAGCCGAACAAGTCACCGGCCACCGGATAGCGAACACCCACAAGCGAAGCAACCTGATCCGAAGGATTACCTAAGTTTCTTATAGGCCAAAATAATCAAGATAGCCAATGAAAATCCCAAAACAACAGTTCTCCAAATATCAGACAAATTACCCCAGTATCTAATCGTAGCATAAACAATCAACATAACAGCCCCACCCATCAATCCAGCAGAAACAGCCTCAAGCCCTAAGAAAAAAGCCCCAACCAAAACAATAATACCAATCGCCAAATTAGCAAAGAAAACATTCCTCTCATAAGGCTCCCTCACAACTTCGTATTCTTCACGACAATAATAATCAGTATCACACCAACCCGAAATTTCCATATTCAAAGAATCTTTTTCATGATCAACCCATCGACCACCAGCTTCAACACAAGCAGACTCATTTTTCAAATTATACTTATTATCATAATCCCCGCAAAAATCATCCCATTGCGGTGCCGGATAAACGGCCTGAACAGCATACGCAAAAAAGAACACAGATATCAATGCAATCGCAATCCCCAAAATAATATCCTTCATTTTTGCCATAGAATACACACACAGCGAAACTATTTAACCTTTCCTATCACATAAACCTCAGTCCTACTCTTAACCTTAATCCCAAAATCAATCCCAACATCGTCACCCTTCTTCGCAACCTTAACATCTTTATCATTTAACCTAATACTCTTTACCTTAACCCGCTTCACTCCTAAATCATCACTAGTTAAATAAACTTCGTCACCAACCGACAACCTACCAGCATTCATCTTAAGAGAACAAACCCCAGCCTTAGGCCAATACTTGTAAGTCTTCCCAACAAACCGCTTCTTTTCTTCTTGATCTCCATGCTCGCTAAATGAAAAATCATCCGCAGCTGACATCCTCAAATAAAACCCACTAGACTGCCCCCGATGATAAACCTTCTTCAAATTATTCAAACCCGCAACAATCTCACCATGACTCAACTTCCGATCCAAAGCTTTCCGATATTCACCAACAACAGTACTCACATATTCAGGACTCCTATTCCGCCCCTCAATCTTAAACGAAACAATCCCGACCTTCTTCATCTTCTCGATAAACGGCAAAGTACAAAGATCTTTAGCAGACATAACCCTAGAATTCTCCAACTTCAATTCATTGCCACCATCATCCTTAATATCCCAACTTCTTCTACAAAGTTGCGCACACTGTCCCCTATTCGCCGACAACCCATGCACATACTGCGACATGAAACACCGACCTGAAACAGCAACACACATCGCCCCATGACAAAAACATTCAACAGGCACAACCTTCGCAATCTTCTTAATCTGCTTCAAATTCAATTCCCTAGCAAGAACAACTCTTTCAGCCCCGAGCTTCTTGTAAAACTTAGCAGTCTCAACATTCGAAATCGAAGCCTGAGTCGAAACATGAAACGGTATACCATATTTCTTACACAACCCAATAACTGATAAATCCCAACAAATAATCGCATCAACATATTTCTTAGCCACCTTAATAATCCTCTCAATTCGCTTCAGCTCTTCATCATACATTATAACATTCAAAGTCAAATACATATTAACAGAACCACATATCTTCCGAATCTTCTTAAAATCCCTAACCGAAAAATTCTTCGCCGCATCTCTCATATTAAATCCCTTCACTCCAAAGTATACCGCGTCCGCCCCAGCTTCCAAAGCCGCATGCAAATTCCGGAAATTACCAACAGGAGCCAAGAGTTCATATTCTACCATATTTTAAAGACGACGAATACAGTTTTAAAGATTTGCACAAGTGACCGCGAAGCGAACCATCCACCAACCGCGCAAAAGTACGAACCATCCACCACCCCAATTACTACAACAATTTCATTGTTGTAGTAATTACATAGTTACAAAAGTTTATAAACATCAAAGCTATAAAATATCATGGAAAAATCAGCACTACAAGTTGAAAAAAATGTTTCTGCAAGTTTCGCTTATGTAAAAAAAGACATGCTAATGTTAAACGACGCCTTCTCAGACATCCACGACAAAGTCCAACACTTATCTCTAAACCACGCAATGCTCCTAGAAGAAATCGGCAAACTCCGAAGCGAACTAGCAAAGAGCACAACAAAGAAGCCAGCAAAGAAAAAAGCTACTAAGAAGAAAAAGAAGAACTGAGAATAATGTCTTCAGTTCACGAAAAACTAGATCTATCAGGAAATACCCCATACGGCGAATCTCAATATGCCTGGAATGGAATCAGATTTAAGAAAGAATCATTAGACGAATTTAGCCAGTTAAGAAAAAGGAGTGGAAGATTCAAGTATAAGATGACTCTTCATAGGTCTTATGAAGAATTGAAGAAGGCGATTAGCCAAATGGAAAAGAAAGCAATTCCTATTCCTCTATTGATGTTTTTCGGAAGAAAAATGAATAGTCAACAAAATAATTTAACATAGAATTAACGGAGAGTTAAATTTATAAATGAAAATTGCACTGATATTATATCGGTAACACCAAAAAATGTTACGGTTTATAACTCGATAAAAAGTTATATAAATTAAAGCCTCAATAGTATAATGGTTAGTACACGGCCCTGTCGCGGCCGAGACCCGGGTTCAATCCCCGGTTGGGGCGTATGAACACTTTAGTACATACTAAGGGAGTGTTTAAAAAGTCTGTTTCTATGTAATTATATGAGTTTCAAGACGCAGTATCAAAAAGCTAAAGAAAAATTATTAGAAGATGATATTTGCGCCTATAATCTATCGCTGTTTAAAAATTTTTTATCTTGGGAAGAAGAAAAACTAAAGAGAACTAACGGGCTTTCCAAACTAGATAACTCCACGTATAAGACTTTATCAAAATATCCCAATATGCTTCGAAACGTAAATAACTGGTTTAGTAATAAGCCCTGGAACAAATTGACAAAAGAGGACATAAGAAAAGTTTACAATGATTTAGAAGATGGGATAATAACTAATACGCATGGGCAGAAATTTGCAGACAGAAGAGGCTATTATAATAAAATCTTCAAGGCTAAACCGTTCAAGCTTGCAGGATTAGGAGACATTGTCGAGGAATCATTGGAGTTTTTTACTGATAAAAATAAAAAGGCTGTGAGGTTTGCGAGCGAAGAATCATTAAAATCCATGATTTCAGTTTTGCAAAAAGCGCATCATGTAGCTTTATTTTGGCTAGGTTGGGACATAGGAGAAAATATAACATCACTTCTTAAAATTCAAAAAAAACATCTTAAGCGTTCTTTCAATGAACAAACTAACGACGTTCAATACAAAGTATATCTTCCAAAAGAAAATTTGAAAAGGTCTAGACAAATGAGAAGCGAGATTACTATTTTTACTGAAACTGCACAAGCTCTTGATACATTAATGAAGAGAGGAAAAGAAATTGAATATAGAAATGAAAAGGGTCAGTTTCAAAGAAAGTATGAGCCCTACGAAGACGAGGATTTAGTTTTTGGTTTTGGATACAGGCAAGCTGTTAAAATTATTGATAGTGCATCTACTAAGGTTGGAGCTAAGTGTGAACCTAACGGAGAGAAATTAACATGGAAAGATTTACGGAGCGGAATGGCATGTAATCTTTTGCTGAAGGGTTGGCATGCCGAAGATATAAACCTTAGACTTGGACATAGCCCGTTGAGTAGGCAATTAGATGTTTACATTAATTATCTGGCAGTAAATAAGAAAAAAGCCGTTAAAGATTTTCATTCAAATAATCTTAATGATGTTAAAGAAAAGCTTGAAGAATTTAAGATAAAGGAGAAGTCTCAGGCAATGAGAATTATCTCAACAGAAGAAGACCTTAGAGAAGTGAAAGAAATGCTTCGTAGGGTCATGGAAGAAGGGTCTACGGCTCTGAAAAAGAGCTAATATTCTAAAATATTATTGTTACAGTAAGGACATTTGTGAGACCAAGTTTCCTTGGAATAAAATATTTTATTACAAAAATGACAAGTTATTTCTTTTTCGTTTGAAATAAAAGAAGAGCTACTTCCTGCAAGCGGAATAATGGCAGACCCAGAAGCTACAGGACTTCCAGTAGACCACATATTCGAAGAACCAGTCCATGCTGGAACCCCCACTAAGGCACTAGAACAGCTGTTAGTGTCATAAACCGGGGTTGATTCCTCCTCCTCAACTTGCTTTACTGTAATTTTTGCTTGAGAGAACTCTTCTTTAAGAAATCGAGATAAAGAATTATACACTATCACTGATGAGTTTTTCTTTTTCTTCCACTCTCTCTTCAAAAAAGAATTCAAATAATTATTATCTATCTCTGAGGTGTAATCTCTATCTGCAGTAATTAAATATAAATCTACAGATGAAGGAACTTCTTCAAGAAGAACAGTCCAATTAATAGCGTCCCCATAAGAGTTCTTTTTGCCTGGAGGATTTCCTAACGAAAATCTCTCTTTTGCCTTATCAATTACCCCAGGGGAGATATTTATTATTTTGGCTGTTTTGAACAATTTTCTGAATATTATATCTGCTTGCAAACTCTCTTTTAGAGCTTTTTCTTTTATGTTTGCATGAGCTTTTTTCGCGAAACTTCTTATTTCATCAAACCTCTTTTTGATAGCATTTATGGACTTAATATTTCTACAAAAAGAGGGAATTGAGAATTTAATTTCTTTAATTTCTTTAATAATCTTTAGGGAATCTCGTAACTTAATTTCTCTATTCCTATTAAATTCATCTATCACCTGCTGTGTAAGAAAAAGCTTAATTTCTTTCTTTTCTATCTTTTTAATCAATTTTGTAATTAGATCAGGGTAATCAGTCCCCACTGAGTATAATCTCAAAAAGATGTTTGTGTCGACAAATAGATATTTCATATTAATTAGGACACTTTAATTTATTTAAGATTATGCTTTCTTCATAACCTTTAACCCAAAAGCAGTAATCTTGACCTTATCATTTACAATCCCAACAGCTCCGAATAATTCCATATATTCAGTATGATCCCGGATAGTTCTCCAGTTTGTATTAACCTTTCTCTCTAAACTTCCATAAGAATGAGCCTTATTATCCTTTAGTGCCTCAAAAATTGCATTACGAACCTCTTTATTTGTCCTCTTTACCATCAACAATATTGTAGAAATACTTATAAATAACAATTCCACAATATTGTTGTATTAACATGGTAGGAAATAAACAAAAAATAAAAGGAAGCACTAAATTATTAATTTTCTTGGCGGCTCTATTGAGCATTCTTTTAATCGTTGTTGTTTGGGCTGTTGCAATTCCAACAGTAAATTGTGGTGAGAATCAAATCAAATTCCACGAGAACAAATGTTGTGATGATTATAACGGGAATAATATCTGTGATGACATGGAAGACGTAATGAATGGCGATTTTGAAGATATGGAAGGTTGCTATGAAGATTTAATAGATGACGCGATTTATGAAATCAATGATTGTTCAGATAAGAAGTGCTCATTAGAAATGGATTCTCTAGAATCAGAAGAATGCCTATCTTGTTTTCAAGATATCCATGAATTATTAAGAAAAGGAAAAAAAGATTGTTAAAAAAGTAGCACTTAATTGGCATTAAATTATTAAACATGTTTTTGCTGCAATTATTATGAAATTAAAGATAACAAATAAGGGATTTTATGATAGGGATACTGCTGTTCAGAAACTGATTCCCCAACTAAGTGGAATACTATTAGAAGATTCTGAGTTTCAGACATCTTATTACAGGTATCCTCTTTATCCATCGGAAAATATTTTTGCGCCATCTATTGTTGTAGTGGATAAAAAATTTGGAGTCTTAATTATAAAATCATTCTCTGATGAAGAACTCCCTGAAGATATGGATTCGAGGCTATTAGACCTTGAGGAATATAGCTACAATTTGCAAAAAGATGTCGAACACCCAAGGAAAGGTCTAAGGGGAAAAATAAAAATTAATTCATTAATTCATTTCCCATTTCTAACAGGAGAAAACTCAGATCCAAAAATAATCTTAGGAGATTTAGATATAACTAAATTATCATTAGAGAACAATGAATTAAACGATGTGGATTGGAAAGTCCTTCTAAATACTATTCAAAATTTAGATGCCCTATCAAAGAACAAGGGAATAAAGATAAAAAATCCTCCAAAAAATTTGTCAGAGGCTATAGTTTTTAATAATCAAAAGATAGGTATCTTTGATGATGAGCAAGCATTTGCTGCTATGACAGAAAACGGAGGGGGTACGAGAATAAGAGGACTGGCAGGAACTGGTAAAACTATTGTTTTAGCTTGGAAAGCAGCATTTTTACATTATCAGTATCCTGATAAAAAAATACTTTACACCTTTTATACCAAAAGTCTCTACAATCAAATAAAGTGGTTAATAATAAATTTTTACAAAAAATATAATTTATCCGAAGAGCCAAATTGGGAGAATCTTCAAATTCTACATGCCTGGGGTGGGAGAAACAAAAGAGGGGTCTATTACGATTGTTGCTTGAGAGACAATATTAAGCCAGAAACCTATGGGGATTATCGTTTGCAAAAACATCCATTTGGAAAAGCATGCGGCACCATTTTAAAAAATAACTTAACAGAATATTTTGATTATGTCTTGATTGATGAGGCACAAGATTTACCTGGAGAATATTTTAAAATTCTTGCTAAGATAACGACACCCGGCAAGAATATCGATATAGCTTATGATGAATTGCAAAGTTTGGAAGACCTTCAATTGCCAGACTTTACCGAATTGTTTGGTCAAGATGAATCTGGAAAAGACGTAGTTCCAATGAGTTCTGATATTATTTTGGATAAATCTTACAGGAATCCCATGAAAGTTCTTCACACAGCCATTGCATTGGGCTTTGGAACCTATAGCAAGCATGGAGTCACTCAAATGATTGATAGTTCTGCAAATTGGAAAGCAATAGGATATAACTTACTTGCAGGGAAGTTAGAACCAGATAATGATATAGAATTAGAAAGACCTAAAGAAAATAGTCCGAATAATTCTGAAGAAATATACCCTAAAATTCCATCGTTAAATGTAGATACTTTTTCTGATAAAAAAGAAGAATTAGATTTCGTCTCTGAGAAAATTAAAGAACTAATCCTTATAGAAAAAGTTAATCCTAGAGACATTCTAGTTATTAATCTTGGCAAGGATTCAAAATCAGATTTTATCAAAATGCAAAGTAACCTCTATAGGAATGAAATAAATGTAAAAATTCCGGGATATTTCGATGAGGCAGAAGATTTTTTTATAGAGGGGCATGTTACATTAACAACTGCACTAAGGTCAAAGGGAAATGAGGCACCGATAATAATTGTCATGGGTTTGGAAAAAATTACAGACGATACTGATGAAGTTTGGAGGAGAATTAATCGAAGTTTTATTTTCGTAGCAATGACTCGAGCAAAAGGATGGTGTTTTCTTACTGCTTCAGGAGAAGGAGGAGCTAGTTTTCTTGAGGAATATGAGCGAGTTTCTGAAGATTTCCCAAAATTAAAATTAAAATATCCTTCAAAAAAAGAAATGGACAGGATAAGAAAGATAGACTACATCACTAAAGATGAACAAGCAAAAAAAGAATATTTTGAAGAACTTCAAGCCATTAAAAAATTACTAAATTCCAAAACTGCTTATTTACCAGAAAACCTAGTGGAGAAACTAAAGAAAGAATTAGGTAGTCGTTTTAATGGTTAAAATTCTCGCCAATGTCCTTCAAAAAGATATAAATCAAACACTTCCCTCTTTATTGAATGCAGGCGTGTTTCTGGATATAAAAAGAATTAAATTCAAGCAAGGAAAGTTAACTTCCCACAAGTCTCCCCGGTTTATAAAAAGAGAAGAAGAATATCCTGGGAAATTTATTGAAATTTATGAGAATAAAGAATACCTTGCACTTCTAAAAGATGGTAGTCTTATTACTACACTCTATGAATTTTCATCAGACGGAAAAACTTTAAAAAAAGCTACATTAATATATTACCCAAATCCTAATTTGAAATTAAATCTTTACGACGATTTAAGCAGCAACGAAGAAGATGACCCCATTAATGAAAAAAGCTTATTGCATCCATTATCAAATTATCTAAGAATTGATTATGATATAGCGTCTGCTAATGAAGTTTGTCACCCTGTTACACACATTCACATCGGGTTTCTCTCAAAATTTCGGATGGGAATGAATAATTTGCCCCCTTTTTCAGATTTTATTGAATTGATTTTATTTCTTTATTATCCTATAGAATGGAATAAAATTTACATAAAAGATAAACCTATAGATACGCATATACTTAAAAGAAATATTTTTATAAATAAGATTTGTTGTGACGGAAAATTGAGCGAATTAGAGAAAAAATATCGGTATTTTTATTGTTAATTTTAATTTTGTGCATTATATACAAAATTGAATTTAAATAAATCGAGTCTCCATTAATATTTTGTAAATATAATCTCTTTTTGCAAAGCTAGATATGAAAATTGGAGTTTTTTTTATAGGTGGGTTCGTCCTCCAAAGGTATGCTTTAACTCTTATCAGTCCCCCATCTTTTAGATTACGAATTGCATCGTAAACTTGTCTTTCCGTAAGTATGCCAATAAATATTTCATTTAATTCATGATAGGATAAGCCCTTTTCATCTTCTCTCCAAATGACAGAAAGAACCCTTCTCATATTTGATTCAGGATTTCCCATTTTTCCCCCCAGTAGCATTTGAACATTTAGTTGTCGTGGAATTTTCGTCTAAGTTGTCTTTTTCACCTTGAGTTTCAAATTTTTGTATTTCTTTGATTTCGGTTTCATCGTATTCCGTCTTTTTCAATTTTTCATCCGCGAAAGGTTGTTTTTCTAATGGCTCTTCCGACACTTTTTTTAATTTTATATCCCCCATATAAATATCATTATTACTCTCTTTTGGAAACATAGATATAAATTTTTTATTAGTGTCGGAAGTGTCGTTATTTAGGGTTTTTTGGACAGGGCTTAAGATTTCTATCCAATTCATATTAATTTTAGCATTTTTCCAAATTCTTATTTTATGTTTATCGGGTAATACATAATTACAATATTTTGGCAGCTGTCTACCTAGCATTTCTTTACTCAACCTTGGTTTTTTTGATTTTTCACACCATGCAGAATAAACCTTATACATCCCATCCTTTGAAATAATATTGTCATCTTCTTTCTCTAACACATCATTAACAAATGCCACTAAAGGGCAACTACTAATCTCCATCATTTGTTTTATTTCCTCTGGTGTCTTGATATAACTAAACTGTCTATTTTCCAAAAGTCTATACAGGCCTTCCAACGCCCAGTTCAGAATCCCTGACATTTCTTTCTCTATCCAAATCCTTTTTCTTAAAAAGGGGTCTAACTTATCTGGGACATTATCAAATTTGATAACAATCCATCTACCAAAATAAGCAAGGTCATCGTTATCCTTAACTGATGGAATTTTATTTGTGTTAAACATCTGTTTAGCAAAACTTCTAAATTGTTGGTATTCTCCAAATTTTTCTTCTCCAGAGATAAAACCTCCACCAGTAGCGACCTTAAAAGCCCCGCCATCATTCAAGTCCTTACTGGATAAGTCGTCAAAAGCGTTAAGATTTTTATTTTTTAAAGAAAGTTTCGTGAAGTCTGAACCTGAAGTTATTTTTTGAAGACTTAAACCACTCTTATTTTCCTCCCCTATAAACATAATTGCGGTATCCATTAAAACAGACTTTCCTGTATCTTGTTTCCCTTCACATATCATACCCTTTTTTATAAAATACTCTCTATATAGAAGAAAACCGAACCATTCCTGCATAACCAAAACATCTTCAGGATAAAGAGTTTCGTTTATGAATTTTAACCAGGTAGGGCAGTTGTGAACGTCCAAAGAGTCATCATTTTTTATTATAGAGTGTATGCGCTGGAAATTATATTTTGGATCATGAGGCAATAGCTTCTTTTGTTCTATGTCCCAAACACCATTATCTAAATTGATAAAATTTGTATCATCCCTTTCAAAATCATTTTTGCTAATTTTAGCTTTTCTTTTAATCTTTTCAAAAATCTCATCTACTACATTTCTTTTGCAATAATTCTTCAAGATGGCTTCGCAGTCACATTTAATAATTCCCCTTGCATCTTTTTGCATTACCCTCCCTGTCCAATTAAAAGAATAATCGTGCTTAATACCAAACCATGTTTTGAATTTGTGAATTAAGATGAGGTAGTCTGCAACCTTATCAATATTTACAGAAGAAAAAGTTAATTCTCCCGTCTTTTTATTTTCCTTGAAATTTAAAAAATCTTCAGTTCTGAGGGCATTCTCTTTTATTTCTTTAAGTAGGGATGGTTTCTTAATTATATCTCCTTCGGGGCTTCTGACTTCATCATATTTCTCGAAAAACTCTTTTTTATGTTTTTCATAATATTTTTTCCAAGTTTTCCAAGAGATTCTACATTTCCCATCTTTTCCAGTGAATAAACCTGTAATAGAATATTTATCATAAGATTCTTTTGACCAATCATTTGTTGATAGTTCACTAAAAATACTTTGAGCCACAATCCATTCTGCTTCTAATTTTCTTTCTATTTTAGCAAGTTTCTCCTCTTCAATATCTTTCGTCATTTTCTCCTCCCAGAATATTTGCAATTATCTCATCAAAGCTCCTTTCTTCTTCTAATTCAAAAAGATATTTCATTTTCGGACGAATCGGAATATCAATTACAACAATCTCATCTAAAAAAATATCAAAAAATTCATGCTTCATTTTTATTTTCCCTCCAATCTTCAAAAAACAAATCATCTCCCCAAATAACTGAAGAATCGACAGGATGCCCCCCAAGTTTTGCAATAGCCTGGGCAATACGCATTTTCATCTCGGTTGTGGGTATAAAAACTCCTCTCCGATACCGATTCATTGTTGTCCTATCAATTCTAACTTCAGAGGCAACTAGATAATCATTCAAATTAAAGATTTTATAAATTATTTCGAATCTTTTAATAAGAATTAAATTTTTAGTGTGGAAGTATTGTTTTAAATCATCTCTACACGCGTCTACACAACTCCCAAGAACCTTTTTTCTTTTTTCTTTAAGTAGTCCCATTTTAACAAGAAAAACCCTTCTGAGGCGTTTTGTTTAGATTCTGATTAGAAGCCTCGGCAGACACTTCTCTGCAAAGTTTCAAAAAATCATTGTATTTTTCTCTAAGAAATTCAAGCGAGAGTTCTTCATTTTTTTGTAAAATTTGTTTTTCCATTTTGCAATTTAAAGACATACGTCTTTATTTTGCCAGTTTTTACAAAAAACGAATTAATTTCGCCTTCATTATTTTATTAGTATAATCAACTTTATAAAACTTTCCTAAAAACAGCCTCGGTAAAAAGCATTTAAAATATTAAAGTGTTTAATTTATTCGGGCATTTAATATAAGTTTTGGACAATAGTTATAAATGCTAATTACGTAAGTAACTAATGAGTATAAATCAATTCCTTAAAGATAAGTGGAGTTTTTACCAAGAAAGATATAATTCTGGGCTAGAGAGGTTAAAAATTATTTTAGGAGACCATGTAAAAGACCCTCTTTTGGCGTCGTTTATTGGAATTGGATTTGCAGGATTAATGAGCTTCTTTATTTATAGACTTGCAGGAAAAATGGGGGCATTCCCGCTTGGTATTATTATTTTCCTCTTATTCTTCGTGCTTCTTTTTAAAATAGGTTCCATAATGATACTGCTTTCCTTTTTCTCTATGAAAAAATCAGACTTTAATGAGTATTGCTCTCTTATTACTAGTGTTACTCTAGTCGAAATTATCCTACTAGTTATTTTTAATTTTAATCTAAAGATGCCCGAAGTCAATCTCCCAAATTTTACCCCATATGTTTTCTTGGTTGGAACAATAATTATATGGTTGTTTTTCAGGAATAAATCTCAAGATTTTGAAATTCTTCAAAAGGACAATGGGGGCTTTCTATTAAAAACCCTCTTTTTCACCTTGATTCTTCTTCTTCTTAATCTAGGGTTTATATTGTCACTTGATGCTCATCAATCTTTAGCGCCATTTTATATTTTAGATATTCTTATTTTTGTCTCATTAATTTCATTTATTGCTGAAAATTGGAAAAGGGCAGGAAGATTGAATAAATTAAAAATAGACCTAACTTCTTCAAGTAAGGTGTTGTCGGGATTAGAGAATGGTTCATTTGTGACATTAGAAGGGAAATTCTCTAAAACAATAATTTGCAAGGAGAATCATAAAACGTTTAATCTCTCTTTTGATGAATATATCCCCTTTTATAATCTTACTTGTAAAAAAAACACCTACAAAGTTTATGCTAAAGATTTTTTTAAGAACGGGACCTCAAACAATAGAAAAACAATTTTCCCAGGGAGTAAATTAAGAGTTTGGGGCAAAGTAATTCATTTAGAAAAGAATGGAAAAGACCTTAGTGCAATTTATCCATTTAGAATATTCTTATTAAAATAATCCACGCCCCTGAGCAGATGAACCAAAGCGGTCAGCTCTCGGTTGGGTAGATTCTCATTTTGCCAAAGACATACCTGCGAACCAATGAACTCAGGCGTGAGCGTATTACTACAACATTAATGAGCCATTTTTCTATCACAATAATTCTTAAAAATCTAGTTTTGTAGGATATAATATGGGATTTTTAGATGCTTCAGATTTGATTGTATTATTGCCTTCTATTGTTGGGATGGTAACTATAATAGTTCTGCTTCTTGAGCTGAAACAACGAAACAGGGAATTTGTTGAAAACAATAAGCCATTAATTTACATTGGGGATAAAGATTTTGACATTAAATTTAACAAGAAGGGGAAAATATTTTCTTATTCTTGGAATCATAATAAGGATGTTAATGAAGGATATTTTTTTAAGGTGTCTAATATTGGGAATAAGCCTGCAATCAATTTAGAATATCATTGGGATTGGGAAACAAACTGTCTTGAATATTTGAAAATTTTGAAATCATTAGATTTGAAAAATGAATATAAAATAGATTGGATGAAAACAGGAAAATTTAAGTTGCTTTCAATTGGTGATTCCAATGAAGAAATAACAGATTTTTACACAGTCGACAAAAAAGTTCCTATAAGATTCGCTCCCTTTATCACTCCGCTAAATAACTCTGAAATATATCTTGATGAGGGAATTATTCTGCCAAAGGTTATATTTCTAAAAGCACAAGAGGAAGTTGAAAGCATAACTCAAGAAGATTTGAAATTACCTAAATTAAAATTACACGTATATTATAATGATACTCTGCAAAACAAATATGTTGATTTATTTGAAATTCATCCAAATAAAGAATTTTATCCATTAGATATAGACAGGACTAATAATAGGCAATTTCATATTAATGGGACATTTAAAGTTGTAAAAGTATCTACAACAAAAATAAAAAAATAAGTTATTGCAGTGATAATCCAACGCCCTATAACAAAGTGAACTAAAACGGTCAGCGTCCGGTTGGGGCGTAAAATTCTTTATTTTTTGTCGACGCTGTTTTGATTTATTTTTGTGTTTTTAAAATTCGGGGCGTTGAACTCGGAGATATTGTATAAAGGCAAAGAGGGATTAAACAGGCAATTGAGACTTTAGTACTTCTACAATAATTTATAAATAACTTGTTTGTTTATATATTGAGATGGGTGAGAAAGATTGGACAAAACAGGCTGAAGAATATGATAAAATTATTCATCATGAATATATTTTTACTCCTGCATTTAAGAACTTAGTAGAGACCCTAAAATTACAAAATAAAAAAATTCTAGATATAGGCTGCGGAGCAGGAGAACAGTCAAAAATTCTTGGAGAAGAATATGATTGTGACGTAACTGGTGTCGATGTAAGTAAAAACATGATTAATCGAGCAAAAAGAGAAACTAAATCTGAAAATATAAAATATGAGGTTAAGGATGCCAAGAATCTGGAATACAAAGGCGGAGAATTTGATGGGTTTTTATGAATACCTTATTATGCAATATTTCTTCGAAGAAGGATATGGCAAAAATGATTAAAGAATCTGCAAGAGTTTTGAAGCCCAAGGGACTCTTAATTATATCAAATCCTCATCCAGCTTTTGAAAATCATTCATTTCCAAAAAGAAGAGAGAGAACTTTTTCTAAGGAGTTTAATTATTTTGAAAATGGACAGAGATATATCTTAAAACTTTACAAAACCGACGGGTCTATTCTGGAAGTAGAAAACTTTCATTATCCATTAGGAACCTATGTGGAGTTAATTTCAAAACAAAAAATGAAAATAACTAAAATCTTAGAGCCGGAATCTCCACTAAAATACGAGGAAGAAAAGAGAATACCTGTTTATATGATTTTAGTCGCACAAAAAGATGGTTAATAAAATAATAAATAAAATTCAAAAAGAAATTTATAGCATAAGAAAGAGAGCTGATAACGTAGTTGAAGAATATTTGGAGAGTCCAGTTTATACAATAAAAAACAGCAAGGGCTCCGTAAAGAATTATCAGTATTTTATATATCCTTATAAGAATTTTACCGAAAGTAATATAGAAAATGAGGCGTTCATCGCAAAATATATGGCCTCACTTATTCCAAAAGATGTAGATTATCTTGTTACATTTGAGGCAGATGGAATTGGAATAGGTAAGCTTATCTCTTATTTTTTGAATAAACCGTTAATAATATGCAAAACATTCCATTACAATCAAAAGGTTATACCATTCAATCAAAAAACTGGATATTTTGAAAGGAAAATGTATTGTCCTGCTATCGTGAAAGGTAAAAAGGTTGCTATAATTGATTGTATGGTTTCAACTGGAGGCACCATCAAAGGCTTGATTAAGGAATTAAATAAAACTAAGACAAAAGTTGCTGGAGTTTATGTGGTGGTGAATAAAACAAATTATCACAAGGAAGCGAATCCTTTCAAAAATATCAATTATCAATATTTGTTTGATGTTGAAGTAGTAAGTAAAAAAGTTAAAACATCTGTCTCAGATACTTTCAGGGAAACTTTTTGGGAAGAAATCAATATAAAGTTAATGGAGATAACGAACAAGATATCAAAACAATCTAATAAGGAAAGAAATAATTTGGAAGTTGGAGCGATTGTAATGGATAGCGATAATTTTGAGATTCTTGGTTGGGGTAAAAAAAGTAAATATAGTCATGCTGAAGCAAATGCTATAAAAATGGCAAAAAAGAAATACAATCTAGATGGGAGAACCTTGACGCTTTATACTACCCTGGAGCCCTGTATTAAAAGAAGCCTAGGCAATAAACCATCTGGCACGGAATTAATTCTAAAAGAGCCAAGTATAAAATGGATTGTTATAAAAGAGAAAGATAGGTTTGATAAAAACAACTTTAACAAGGGGCTTAAAAAGTTGCAAGTAGATGGGAAATATGTAATTTTATTAAAAGCACATCCCTCAAGACCTCTTAATTATAATGATTTATTGACAAGAAGGGAACATTTTTCAGATATCCCGAAATCTCAATAACTTAAATCCTCAAGATTATAGCTAAGTTGTAATGCTCAACGCCCTAGAATAAAGTGAACTAAAACGGTCAGCTCTCGGTTGGGGCGTAAAATTATTTATTTTTTACCGACGCTGTTTTGATATATTTTCGTGTTTTTAAAATTCGGGGCGTTGAACTCGGCTTAAGAGAATTTAGTTAACATTAAATAGTTTCAAAATTCTTTATTAATATGTCAAATTTTCTTGAAATTGAGGGTAAAAAATATCCTACAGTTATTCTGGGCGGAGATAGATTTTTAGGATTATTTGGCGAACCAAGACATAAAGAATTAAAAGAAGAAATTGTAAAACCAGATTATATCTACAAAATTATGCATTCTTCTTATAAATCTGATTGCAGAGGATTTGATTTATCAATAAATGATAACGTTATAAACTCTTTTAAGAAATTAAAAGAAAAGTATCCTGATTGTGTTGGAATTGCAAATCCTAATTGGGACTGTGGTTTAAATCTAGAAGGGGGAGACTTGGGCAAGTTTGAAGGAAGAATTATTGCAACCTTATTTGATAGATTTTTATCTGTGGAAGAAATGAATAAAATTTCAAAACTAGATAAACACTACAAAGAGAGATGGTTCAGTTTTGATAAGGAAGATAAGCCATTGACTCAAAAAGAGATTGATGCGATTAATATTAACCTAGACAAATATCAGAAAAAGTTAGAAAAAGTTAGGGGTGTTGCTGACTTTTGTCTGATTGGGACTGGATATGCAGATTGGCTTCCTTTGTTGGGGAGAATGGATATTTTTCAAGATTTGATAAAATTAGTTCGGAAGAATGGTTTTATCCCTCTCTCTGTTCACCATTGGACTAGCTTGGTTCTTCCAAAATTAGATAAATTAGATTTTGCAGGACATTGGACTTATTTGAATAAGAATGCTAAGTTAATTGATGAAGAAGATGTTTTGGAGACAATAAATAAATGCAGTAAACCAATTACCGCATTTAAAGCAATAATTTCTAGAGAGAAAAAGGAAATTAAGGAGTATCTGAAATATTTATCAGACATTTCAAATGTTAAGGCAGTCGACTTTGGGATTGAAACTGTTGATGAAGCTAAAAGTGTTCTTGAAATTACTAGCGAATATTTTTAGTTGCTTGCTTCCATATAGATTTCTACCAACGCCCTATAATAAAATGAACTAAAACGGTCAGCTCTCGGTTGGGGCGTAACCCATTCAACGCATATTGGATGGGCTTTTCACAAAAAAGAAAAACACTCCGACTTCTAAACGACACCTGCAAGACACCCATAAGTTACCCATGTAAAACCTCGATGTTAATAAACGACGTTTGCTCTTTAGAATATGAAGAGAGATCCATACAAACACAAGGAAAAATATCACGCTTGGAAGATAGCGGTAAAAGACGGCGTTCCAGGAATTAGTAAAATAAATTCAGATTTGACTTTAAGATATGTCGGAGACATGGAAGTCGGGAGAAATGTTTCTTCAAGAAGCACAAAAGGTCCGAGAAGTTTTATTAGACTTAACACATTAAGACAAAAAATGCTATTTTTCTCTAGACGATTCAAAAAAGAATTAGGACTTGATGACATAACAAAGATAACCGAAGATGAAATAATTGTATTTTTCTCTAAAATCAGAACTGGGGAGATATCAAGAGTTGACGGAAAAACTTACGCCTCAATTGACACTTATGGAAAAGCCTTCAAGTCCTTTTGGCACTGGTGGATGAAAGTAAATCGAAAAGAAGGAATTACCATTGAAGATATTACGATAGATTTAGACGTCAGAAGAGATAAGCCAAAATGGGTATACTTAACAGAAGATCAAGTCAGAAGTTTCTGTGATAATTCTATGTTCAAATATCGAGTCATGATTACTTTCTTATTTGATACAGGAGTTAGAGCTCCAACCGAATTAATTAATATTAAAATTTCAGATTTCCATAATGATTTTAAAGAAGTTCACATTAGAGACGAAATAAGTAAGACTTTTGGAAGAAGAATCAAGCTAATGTTATCTTCTGATTTAATTAAAAGGTATGTTGAAGATGAAAAACTAAAACCACATGATTATCTATTTACATTTAAACCAAGCAATGTTAATAGGGTCATAAAAAACACAGCTAAGAAATTATTTGGCGATGGAGTTTCTCCTGCAGGAGAATTATATTCTAAATTAACAATGTATGACTTTAGGCATTGTGCTTGTTGCTATTGGCTTCCAAGATATAAGTCTGAATCAGCACTCAAATATAGATTCGGCTGGAAGAAAAGCGATAAGATTCACTATTACAGTGAACTATTGGGCATGAGGGACACTATCACCGAAGATGATATGCTAATTGATACAACTAAAACAGAATTGGAAAAAGAATTGGATTCCACAAAAAGACAAAATGAAATCTTACAAGAAAGAATGGAATTAATGGAGATCAATATGGCTAAATTTGAAAAGGTTGCTACACAGATTGGGTATGTTGTTGGTTGCTAGAAATCACTCTCTAACAAACCAAACTAACATCGGAGGAACTCCTATATCTTTCTTAATCTTTTTAATTTCTTTCTCCAGTTGGTCAAACTTTCGACAAAACATTAATTTGTATCCGAATTTTTCCCTCTTTTTCTTTAGTTGCTTAAACTCATTAAAAATCTTACTCTTCAAACGAATAGTTCCCCAAGCTCTTTGGCTCTCAGCATATGACATCTTACCCTCCATCTCTAAGGGTTCTTCGCTTGGTTTGAGGATTTTTTGGTTTTCTTTTAATGAAGCCATGTATTCTCCTACCACCTCACACCTCTTCGCCAATAACACTAATACACAGTTTTTTTTAAACCCTCTTATGGTGTTTGTTTAGATATAATGCATAAATTTATAAAATCGTACAGTTTTTTCATTTTATGGAGAATCTTGAAGACTCGAACCTTTCTTTAAGGGAGCGACAAGTATTGAAAGAACTTGACGTAAATGCTCGGCAGAGTATTTCTGCTATTGGGGAAAAGCTAAAAATTTCTCAGCAAGCGGTTAATTATCATATTGAGAAGATGGTTAAGAGAGGTTTCATTAAGGAATTTATAACTTATTTTGATACGAATAAGCTTGGGTATACCTTCTATAATATTACAATAAAGTTAAAGTATATGACGAAAGAAGATAAGAAAAGAATTATTGATAAGTTGAAGAAAATTTCTAATGTGGTGTGGGTTTCTTCTTTTATGGGAGAGTGGCAATTAATTGTTTCCATTTTGGCTAAGAATGTAGGGGAATTTAGTATGTGCTTGGATGAGGTTTTAACTGCTCTTAAGGGAGGTATGTTAGATTATAGTTTTTTTATTGTTATAAGTGCCTCACAGCTAGGGTATAAGAAAATTCATAGTAAGGTAGCAGAGAAGCATGGTTCTAATGTTAATCATTCTAAAATAAGCGAGGAGGAAACTATTGATTTATCTGAGAATGATTTGAAGATATTGAAGATTCTTGCGAATAATGCTCGAATGTCTATTGTTGATATGGCTAAAAATACTAAAATGACTATTGAGAAAGCTAGATATTCTTTGAAGAAACTTGAGAGGACGAAGGTTGTCCAGGGGTATAAACCATTAGTTGATGTTTCTAAGTTGGGTCATCTTTGGCATATTGTGTTTTTGAGACTTAAGGCATCTAGTGAAGAAGAAAGGCAAAGGATGATTACTTTTTTGAAGGGGATGCATGAGGTTTGTTATGTGGTTCGTTGTGTTGGTAATTGTAATTTGATGATTGATTTTCATACGAAGACTGTAGAGGAATTTGAAAAGGTGAAGGATAAAATTTCTAAAGAATTTAATAAGATAATTGCTTATGAGAGAACTGTGAGGGTTACGGAAGAGCATAAGTGTACTTATTTCCCAGGGAGCTTGGGGTAATTAGAAGTTAATTAACCGTACTTCTTCAACCAAGCAGCAGTTTCTTTTTTCGTTCCAACTTCTAATAAATGAAGATAATCTTTAATTTTAATCTCCTCTGTCTTATTTGGTTTAACTGCGGTTGAGGATACAAATTGGTGTTTGTCAATTTTTGTTTGTTTGAATGTTTTAATAGGTAAATGATGAAGATGAATAAATTTTTGTTTCGGAAAGTCGCCATAGATTTTTGCATCCAACTTCCCATTCTTATAAGAGCCGATACTTCCTCCAACAACATCTTTACATCCAAGAATTCCCATGACGATTGCTAAATCTTTTCTATCAGTTGCATAAACAGCTAATAGCCTATTTTCAGGTCTTTCCTCAGAATCTTCTCCTTGCGAAGGATTAAGTTTATTGCCTCTTAGCTTATCTGAGCTTCCGTGATATAGTATTTTTGGCTTCATTTTACTTATTATCAATAGTATTAATCAAATATTTATGTGTTGGTTCTGAGGACATAAAGACACTCTCGTAGAATTTAATTATATCACTGAACTTTTCTTTGATGTCATCCATTATTCTGTAATACTCTTCGTCTTTTTCTGTTTCAAACATCATTTCCATGTCCCATGAAGCGAAGGTTGTTACCATATTGATAATGTTCGGGAGGTTTTTACAATAGTCAATAAATTCTTTCTTTCTTTCTTCGTTGATATTTTTGAAGTATACGAATGCCTTGTATGTGTTGAAGCCCATTACTGAGGAGTTTAGGAATACCTTATAGCCTCTGATTATTTTTTTCTTTTCCATTTCCTTGATTCTGTAGGCGACTACTTTTGGACTTAGGTTTACTTTTTCAGATATATCAACTAATTTCATTCTGGAGTTTAATGTTATTAGATCGAGAATTTTTTTATCTTCTTCGTTCAATTTAACTTCCTCTTCATTTTCTCCGAATGTGAATTCTTCTGGTGTTAGGTTATCATTGTAAAACCATCTTCTGTTGAACTGTAAGTTTTCGACTGTTATTGATAGCTCTTTTTCTTGGATGTGCTTACTGAACTTGTCTAGTATTGCGTTATGGATTTTGAAAAATTCTTGGTTTGACTTTGCCCAGATTCCGAAGATTAAGTCCCATCTGCCTTTGCAAACGCTTGTGTAGTAGACTGATTTTTCTTTCTTGAGATGCTTTGTTATTTTCTTTAAATCTTCTTTCGAGGTGTTGGCTAATCTTAGGTATACCTTATATCCTGTGAGTCCTAATCTGTAAGTTGCGGGGACTGTTAGGAATTTGGCTATTACATTTTCATTGACTAGTCGGTTTATCCTGTGGAAGACTACTTCTTTACTCACCCTTACTTTCTTTGAGATTTCTCCTAAGCTTGCACGGCTATTCTTGTCTAATTCGTAAAGTATCTTTTTGTCCTTTAAGTCTAACTTAACTGCCATTATTTAATAAAGAGATATATAGTATTTAAATCTTCTCTTTTTGTTAATTATCTGGCTCGAAATCTTTAATAACCCATAGTACTACATGTTACTATTAAGTAATGGTAAAGAAATACTTAAACAAAAAATAAAATGGAAAATAAAATACAAACAATAAGGGAAAGCCTTGACGCGTATCGAACAAGAATAGCTAGCGAAGGCTTTGATGAAAACTCTCAACTAAATCAACGGTATTATCCTTATGATAATCATGGCTTTGCTTTGAAAGCTGGTTCAGACATTGTTAAAAAGGTGCTTGAAGAATCTGGAAAATTCAAATTCAATAAAGAGATTATAAAACCTTCACATAATTTACATATATATTCATGGGATTACCTGGCAACTGATGCCGTGATTCTTGCTAATTGTACAGATAAGGGCGGAGAAGATAGAAATGGTTTTTGCGATCGTTATGATCTTGATCCCAAAATTTGGACTCCTATGACCCTGCATCCATATCAATCTAGTCTACTTGGCGATATGAGTGCAGATAAAGACAGTGCAGCTCGTGCAAAATTGGGCAAAAACTCAACATTTCTTGGAGCAATTGAAACTCTAGATGCGTTATTGTCTGTTGCTGAAAAATATAAAATTCCTATGGTAACTGTGCATAAAAATGTAAGACTGGCCCATCCGTTAGTGAGATATGCGCCAGCACTTAATCAGGGGAAATAAAATGGAAAATAAATATGGGGGAAATGTTGAAAGAGAAACAAGAGGGGCGAGGAAGACTCTTTGCTCTAGGTTTGCGGCTAATCCGGAGATATCGGAGCTTTATTCTAGTGCGCCTTCATCTTTTGTGGAACTATCTCGAAATTATGATGGCCTTAATGATGCCAGTATAATTTCAACATTAAGACTTTCTGGCGATAATTTGGAGCATTTGATTTTAAATCCTGGAGAGAAATATGTGAATGGTGGGATTACAACAAATCATATAGCTGATGCTAGTGCGCTACTTAGTCTTAATGAGAATATTGTTGAGAATTCTACTGAGATTGATGGGATTGGAATTCTCAAAGGGACTTATGAAATATTTGAGAAATATGGGGGAATTGATGAATGCAAAAAGAGAATACTTGATTATTATATTAGCAATCCGGAGAAGATAGATGAAATTGTTGATGGTTTTGTTGGGATATTGAGCAAAAATCAAAGAGAGGTTTGTGAGCCTAAAAATTTTGAAGAATATGATGGTGGAGTTTGTAATTTAGCTCATCATTATGCTGGAGCGCCCCTTTTCCCCTTGCGTGAGATAGGGCGTCTTAATTTTTTAATAGCGCTTGATAATCAGAATAAGGGCATTGTGAGAGCAGAGCATTACAGAAAGATGGATTCCGCGATTAAGGATTTTTCTTTGTCTGTCAGCGATGCAGTGCTTAATAGTATTGAGAAGCTAGATGGAAAATGTGACAGTGAGAGCTTTAAGGCAATGCCTTGCATTGCTAATATCGCTGCTAATTATGGTTATGATTCTACTGAAATTGTTAGAAAAATGGATTCTGCAAAGGAGGTTCTTCAGCCCGAGGATTCCTATGAAATTTTATTTGGAGATAATTACGATGCAAAGTAAAATGGAAAAACAAAAACAAAGGATACAAAAAAGAAGGCTTTTGGTAAAGGCTTCGGAAGAAGGAATGATGAAGGCAGTCCCTCCTGTATAACTAGGAAATAAATTAATCTAATCAACTTCCTTATATTGTTCGAAAGTCCACTTTGGGGCGTTGATTAATGTTAGAAATAATTTATTGCCTTCAATAAAATATTTCTCATTCTTTTCAAAAGAATATGAATCGCCTTCTTTGACTTCAAAATCTCCTTTGTCTGAGTGGATGACTCCTGAACCACCAATCACATAAACTATTTCTTCACACTCTGTATTTGTTACTCTTTTTTCTTGAGGGTAACGTCCATCAATTATTGATGTTGCAAAACTTAGATTGTTAGTTGGGTGGTCGTGTTCCCAGACTGTGCAAGCTGGGGAATTTTTATGTTCTCTTGTATTTTCTTTTTTGATTAGCATGGTAGTTTGAGGGGTGGGGAGTATTTATATTTTGTTGGGGCAAATTTATTAAACTTACATAATAGTCAATGTTTCCAATGGAAGGTTGTCACATAAATAATTTTCGACTTTAACTTGATAATCTTGGGCTATATTTTTTACAGTTTCTTTTAATTTAGGTGCTTGTTCAACTCCATATGACTCTAATATCCACTTTTCTTTAATTTTTGCAGTTCTATCCTCATCTTGTAACCACAATCTTCCCACATATAATGGTTTTTGTGCACTTTTCCATTTCATACCCAAAAATTTTCTTTGAATTGGATCTAATGGTTTTAGAATTCCCATTACGATAGATTTATTTTGGTCAACATACATAAACTCGCCTTCAGGATTAAATGACTCTCTAAAACACTCGTTGTAAGGTCTCATTCTAAGGTCTTCAGAATCGACACTGTGGTAGCCCTTTTCTAAAAGGCTATTTGCTATGTCTGTAACATCTTTAGTTAAGTTTCTATTCCCCATATTAAAAAGAGAAATTTAGCGTTCTTAAATTATAGTAATTCTAATAAGAATTACTAAATAGAAACATTTATATTGCTTCAATTGCAAACTTAAATATGAACACAAAAGTTTTAGAAAATATTGGCTTGACAAAAAACCAATCAGAAGTTTATTTAGCACTACTAAGACTGGGTTCTTCTACCGCCCAACAAATTATAAAAGAATCTGGACTTCATAGATCCCCTGTTTATGATGCATTAGAAAGCCTCAAAGAGAAGGGTTTAGTAGGTTTTGTCGTTAAAGATTTTAAGAAATATTTTCAGGCAGTTTCTCCAAAAAAACTTTATCAATACTTAGAGGAGAAAAAGGAAGAACTAAGTAAATCTATGCCAGAACTTGAGAAACTTGAAGGAATGGAAAAAGAAGAAATCAATGCTGTAGTTTACAAGGGGAAGGAAGGGGTAAAAACAATTCATTCAGATATGTTAAAAGAAGGTGAAACAATTTATGTATTGGGAGGAAAGGGGCTTATTTTTTCTGAGTTAGAATATTTTATTCCACACTTCGAAAAGGAGCGAATAAAAAAGGGTATCAAATGGAAAATCTTATGGGACAAAGAAGAAACGAAGAAAGAAGTTTCTAAAAGAGAATTGGTTAAGGGGAAAGTTTTGCCTAAAGGTTTTGAAACAAAAGGAGTCGTAAATATATATGGAAAGAAGACTGCGATATTGATATGGAAAGGGAATTACCCTAGTGCCTTTGTAATAGATAATAAAGATGTCGCCGATTCTTTTAGAAAATGGTTTGATTTGTTGTATGATAAACTTGATTGAGTAAAGAATTTAAGATTTAAGGACATTGCATTTATTTTAACTTCCTAACTGATTTTTTTTGCCTTCTTCCAGATTTCTTCAAAATAGGAATTGAGCGCCTTTGATAATGCTGGACTTTGAATATAGATACTAATCCTATCTCTTGTGTCTCTCGGATTTACTAAGGTTTGAATTGATTCCTTCTCATCTTTAATCACAAATCGTAATTCATCAATAGGATAATAACGGATTTCTATTCCAGCCTTTACATCTTCCTTGACCTGCTTCATGTCTTTTGGTTTTTTAGAGATTAAAAATCTTACTTTAACTCCCCTCTTCAAGGCAGATTTAACTGCAACAATATGGGAAAATGGTCTAACTTCATACGTAAAAATTTCCTTAATCTCTTTTTTTGCTGTTTCATACATGTCTAAAACGATTGGGAAAATAGACTTCTTCCCTGCGCTGATTTTTATCTTTTCTCTTATTTCTTCTTTTGTTGGTTTCGTGTTCCTTAGTTTCTCTAGCTCGTTTATTGCCGAATCTTCAACTTTCTGTAAGTGTTCTATCTGAGATCTTGCTAAATTCTTAATTGCGATTTTTGGATTGATTGCTGTATATTCTTTTGGCTTTGTGTTTGTAGTGGTAACTAATCCTTTTTCTTCTAGCTTTACAAGAGATTCGTATGTCTTTCCATGTGGGACTTTACTTATTTTGTGAATCTTTGAGCCAATCAAAGTTCTTTCTCGTAATAGCGTTCTGTAGATATCTATCTCATATTGGGTTAATCCAAATTCTTTTAATTTATCCATACTACTTCTTGTAGGAGTAACTAATATTTAAAAGTATCTATTAATTTGTGAAATTATGACAAATGAAGAATATGTGGTATATGCAATAGGTCAGGATGCTTTGCAATATTTGTATGACAATGAAGATGGCTCTCTAGTTGCTATAAACCTTGCGTCTCAAGAAGTAGAAGTTAGGGATGAGAGTCAGGTAAGTGGACTTGATCATCTTTTGTGGAATCAGCTGATACAAACAAAGGGCGTTAAGGAAGTTAGAAGAGATGTTTTAGATGGAATTAAAAGTACTTTGAAGGGAGTTGGTGGACATAGACAGGATTTTACTAATGAATCAATTAAATATCGTTTAATGGATTCAGAACTAGAAAAGATTCCTGATATTATGCCTTAGTTGTTTGAGTGACGCCTTGGATATTCAATGCAATTTAAGGTTTGGCTATTTTCCATAAGGAGTTAAAAACATTCATGTAAGATTGCGCAATTTTATTATTATTAATTTGTATCACTAAGGGGATTTCTTGCCAATGTATTATCGCAATCTTATCTCCAAAAATTTGTGTCGTAGTGGGATTTTCTAGTCTGTCTATGTATTTAAAATCTCCAAAGGATATCTTCTTCTTTTTACGAAGATTTCTTACTTTTTCATTGTAAATCGCCTTAAGGCTTATCTTACTTCGATTAATTTTATTAATCCATTTATTAAAGTAAATTGGGAATAATTCTTCGAATTTCGCTTCTGCTCCAAAAACGAAAATTGGATTCTTGTCCTCTAAGACTTCTTCCATTACTGCCTTTACCCCATTTTTACCAGTAAAAACTTTTACAGAATAATCTTCATTTTGATTGCTGGATTTTTCTGATAATTTTTCAACTGCGTTACTTATCTCTTTTTCTAACTCCAATATCTCTTCTTTTTTGTTATCTAATAATATGTTTAGCTTCTTCGGTTTTGAGGCAGAATAATATTTCTTGTTGTTTTTAGAGATAGAAGTTATTAGTCCCTTTTCTCTTAATTTTTCGAGGATATCATAAATATTTGTTCTATAGAGACCACAATACTTAGTGAGTTCTCCTGCGCTTGCAGATCCTTCCTGTAGGAGAGATAAGTATACCTTAATTTCACTTTTCGACAATCCTAATTTTTCCAGGGTTTCCATAAATTATTTACCCGTTTAAATTTTATAAAGCTTTGTGTAGTGTCGTATGATAGATATACACTATAGGCTTAAGAGGTGTGGAGCTTGGGGTTTATTATGGCAAAAGTGAAACCAATAAGGCTTGAAGGGATAATTAAAAAATTTAAAATTAAGCAATATAAGGGCAAACCCTCTGTTCGATTGGATCTAGAACATAATAATATTTATAATAATGACCTAAGGAGCCCAATTACTTCAAAGCTTAGTAGTTCAAACAAAACTTCTCAACTCCCGATTGGAGGAACAATGTATCAGATAGGCAATTGTGCAGTTCAATTTTTTGAATATCATGAGGGAGTTTCTTTTGAAATATATAATTCAAATCCTGAAGAAAGAAATAAAACAATGGAGACATTAAATAAGATTTTTAAATAACAAAATGGGAAAATTAAAAATAATCGAGAAAATAGTAGGAGATGTGGAGGTTGGAGACTTAGTTATGTTAAAGATTAAAGAAAGGAACAATGAATTTGTAGGGTATTGTTGTTTAATCAGACATTGTAAGGGAGGTAAAAATTCTTTTAACAAATCTGATTATATCGAACCAGAATCTTATAGTTATGAGTTTAGAAATAGCTTGAAGAAGACTAAGTGGGTTGATGAGTTTATTTATGCTGAAAGTTCCCTTTGGGTATATCCTAAAAAAAGAAAGGGGGAAATTAATCTTTCAGACTCTGGAACTAATGGGAAAGATTTGCGAGTCAATGGGTATGAAGTCCTTAGGAGGGCTAAAAAGTAATATGGCAAAAAGACAAAAAGCAACAAAGGAAGATCTCCCATTAATTTCAAAACAGTTCTTTATTCGCGAATTTAGTCAGAAAGAATCTAGAGAAATAAATAAGGCATACTTGAAGAGAGTGAATTATGGCCATAATTCGGCTTTTGTCACAAATTCCAATGCAAGGTTGGACGCAATAAATAATATGTCAAAATTTTATAGTTGGGCTAAAGATAGATCATATGGAATTAAAAGAGATAATAATATTAGATATGATGAAATGATTATTCCTATTAAGAATAATCAAGTCATGATTAAATACTTAGTAAGTGAAGAGTGTTATAATAGGAAACTTACAGAAGGTGTAGTCTTAATATCAAATAAGTTTGAGGGTATAGAAATTATGGTGAACAAATTATTAGAATTAAAATTTGAGAAATTATCTTCTAAAAAATTTAAAGAGCAAATACATAATCGACGGATAAATTAGTGAGATTACAAAGGCCCATACACTCACCTATACAAACTAATACTCTTCATTTTCAATCTTACAAGGATAAAAATCTAATTGTTCTTTTGGGATTCCTTGAGATTTGCCATATTCTATAATTTCATTCCAAGTTGATTTATCAGTTTTTGTTTTAATCACCTTGTCTTTAAATGCAACAATTAATTCATTGTCTTTATAGAAATGAAAGTAGAATCCATCAACCATATTTTTTTGCAATCTTTCTATAGTTTTGTCTATTTCTTCATCTTCGACTTCAACACGATATAAAATCCATCCACCACTTTCCTTTTGCCCGAGAATTTTTATATTATTAAATATGGATTTATCTTTTTGGCTTACATCTACTAAGATACCATGATAGTTTTTCATAGTATCTTAATATTAAAGTTACTTAAAAATATTACTTATTTTCTACATTATCTACCTAATACATTCAAATGGTCAAGATTGTGGCGCGCACGCCACTTCAATATCTTGGATAACTCTGTTATCCAAATAATAGAGCCAGTCCCCCATATATACTCTATTATGCCGACTGGCTCTTTGGGATTTTGTTGATATTTTATCGACGATGGTCGCAGATTTATGTCCTAAAAGTGGGGGTGCGCATTTTAAGCCTTTTTCGCGATTTTGATAAACTTATTCAGTCTTGATTTTATGTATCTAGAATTTATGGCTCCCCCAAATTTCAGGTATTTTGATACCTTATTCTTGTCAGTTACTACAAAAAGCCACTCGTCATATTGCTTTAAGACTTCTAGTTTTTCTTTCATTCTACTGATTTTAGATAAAACCGTTCCTGTTTCAATTTCAATAGCATATTTCTTTTTATCAATTTCAAAAACAATGTCTGGTTTTTTAGTTGTGTATAATTGTGTTTCGATTCCATTTTTATTTAGATACTCTGAGATATTATGAGTCATAAATAGATGCATAAAAGTTTCGTTGTGCCTTGGTTGCAAAACAAAGTCTTCCATCTTTTCAGTTAACAAGCTCTTGTATTTCCTGATTTGATAACCTTCATCTAGAAGAAATTTTATGTCATCTTTTTTCAAACCTTTTTTATGAAAGAATCTTTTGTTGGGATCAACTTTTATATTAACTTCTTTTTGTGGTTTCTGATTTCTTTCAATCGCTTTCAACTCATCTGGGTTGGTTGTAATTAGTTTATGTTCTGCGGGAGAGGCTATAACCTTTAATTCCGAATGGTCATCTTCCATCATTAAAAGACCTTCTCCAATATTTGATGTCAATAAGTGAATCCGCTCTCCTTCACTTAAATGAAAAGTCCTACAGATGCTATCAATTACTGCAGGTTTTTGTTTCATTAGAACGGTATACGCAGAATTTGCAAGGACTGATTTTCCAGCTTTTGAATCCAATAGTCCTTGAACTTCTTGGTTAATAAGAAGTAGTCCTAGATTGAATTTTCTACAAGTTTTAACAATCTCAAAAATATATCCAGCTTCTTCAGTTTTTGAAAGTAATGACCATGCCTCATCAATAAGCAAAATCTTTCGGTCTAAATTGGACTTCATTTTCATATAGATATAATCTAAAACTAGAAACATAACAGATGGTTTAACTTGTGAAGGTAAATTCCCTATATCAAAAGATACTAATTTGTTATTGAAATCTAGGCTGGTTTGACGATTCATAAAGCTAAATACTCCGCCGACATACATATCAAGACGACTGGCTAAACTATTGATTGTAGTTTTTTCCAAGCTCGAGGCTTCCAATTCCATTTCTCCTAAAACTTTCATTAAATCTCCTAAAATTGGAGGTTTATTGTTCCAAGTGTCTGGATTAGTTGTGATTCCTTTTGATTTATAAGTTTTATTTATTGCTTTGTCGATGAAAGCTCTTTGGATATCTGTTAAATCGCCCAACATAACTTTCATTAAATCCATTAGGGATAATCGCTTTTCTATGTAGTCATGTCCCATCAAATCTAGAGGGTTGATGATTGTCTCGGAATCTCTAGAAAGGTCGATTCTCTGCCCCTTAAAATGCGCGACAAGGGCTCCGTATTCGCCTTGCGGATCAATTACCATAACCTTTGTGTCATTTAGTAAATATCTTGTTATTAGCAGTTTACAGAAGTATGATTTTCCTCCGCCAGATTGCGCTAAAACTACGCCGTTTGGGTTCGAGAGATTGAAGATATCTTTTATTATTGGAATATTATTTTTATTTAATCCGAGCCAAACCCCACTTTCATCAAACTTAGAGAATGATGAGGTAAATGGGAAAAATGCTGATAAAGCTGGAGTTGTTATGTTCCTGTTTATGTTTAGAAAGTTCTTTGCTAAAGGTAAGCATGATTTAAATCCATCCAACATTCTAAAAACTGGTTTTCTTGGGATAATTAATAAAGAATTTAATTCCGATTCTATTTTTCTTGTTAGTAGATTTAATTCTTTTAGGCTATCAGCTCGGCAATTGATATACAGGCTAACATCGAAGAGTTTCTCATTTCCTTTTTGTAGGTTGGCTAGTATTGCTCTTGTGTCTTGATATTTTATTTCTAAGCTTGGGCTAAGTTGATTCTTTAGTTTTGCAGCATAAAGATCGGCTCTTTGTTTTTGTAATTCTTTATTTAGTACTATTAGGGTTTGTTCTATTTGATGAGGATTAATGTGAAGTGAGAAGTCAAAGTTCCCAGAGCAACTAACAAGCTTATCAAGAAATCCATTTTCGACTGATCTTGGATAACCATAAGCATAGATTATTTTATGGAATTTACCGTCGACATCTAGATAATCTGGAGAGTTTTTAATCTTCTTAGGCATCATATTAGCGCCTTCTTTATTGAAAATCTTTGTAAAAATCTTTCTTAGTTGTCCGTTTTTCATTCTTGATGTTTTAAGATTCAAGCTATGGAGTCTATCTTCAATTAGTTTTATTTGAATACCAATATCGCTTGTTTCTGGGATTACTACATAAAAATTTCTATTCATTGCACCATCTTTTTCAACTAATCTCTTCATGTGATTTTGATATGAATCAAATATTTCCTTATGACTATCGTCAACAATCTTTTTTTCCAAAACACCGAGGTAAGAATCTAAATTTAGAGTTTCTGTTGTCATTAAGATTTGAACTGGGAAGTCGATTGAGTTAAGGAGTTTTTGGAATGCGTAGCCGATAGTCTCTTTTTCTTTGAAAGTTTTAATGGAGAAGTTTATTGATTCAACTTTTACGACTGCGATTTTTTTGTTATTTGCGTGGATTAAATTATCTTTGATTTCTCCCATCGATAAAGCTTTCTCCAGCTTTTCTTTTGTGTTTAGATTTCTAGTTTTTAACCAGGTATACCAGTTTTTTAGCTGGGTTGATAAGTCAAAAAACATAAAGCCTGCGGCTAGAAGTGTAGGGATTGAACCTAAAAATATTCTGACTGGAAGGCTTGCTTGCAATTTGAAAAACAATGCGAAGATAATCGGGAAGAATGCTAATGCATAAGCTATTTGCCCGAAGGTTAGTCCGAAAACAATCTTTTCTTTGTATTCTAATTGTTGAGGTATTTCATACATTTAAGCTAACGCTCCCACAACTGTTTTTATCCCTCCGATAGGTTTTGCGACGGTGTTTGCTGCTTTGAATATGACGAATAAGATTAGGAATAATGTTCCAAGATTAGCAAGAGAAAAAGCTCCGATCATGACGACAATTTTCATATTGGCAAAAACTTCTAGCTCCAAAAACTTTGATGATGCTAGGAAAACAATGGAGTAAAAGAATGGTAGTGCCATTATTACGAATAAATAATTTAAGATCAGTTTTCCATATTGATTTAGTGGCTCTATGAAATAAAAGAATATTCCTAGGGCGAAGAATACGACCCCCATCCCGACACATAAATATCTAAGGACTAGGAAAATTAATGTGACGATTAGCGTTATGATATATGGAATGATTAGGACTAACTCTAAGCCGATATTTCCGATACTGTCCATTGTTATCAGGAAGAAATCGTCTCTGATCAAATTGAAGATTACTGTTGTGACTGATGAGATTACTTCTAGAATTAATTTATACAGAAAGAAACTTGTTTGAACAAATACCATCATGAGGATTATATTTGCTAGGCTTCGCTTTGCCTTTTCCCTTTGCTCTGGAGAATGTCCTGCTAATAAGAATCTAAATCCAACAACTAAGAGAAGTAAGCCATAAAACAAAGATAGGATATAAATTATTATTGTCCATACACTTAGGAATATTTCTACGTTTACTGGTTGAGTTAGGAGATTGTCGATCATGCTTAGCAGGGGTTTTATTGGCGCATTGAGAAGATAAATTACAAACTCAAAGAATTTTTCTACTAGGCAAGTTCCGAGATTAGTTATTCCGCAAGAACTCATGTTAATGTAACTGGGACATACCTCTTTAGAAATTTATAAATAATGAATCCGAATAAGCTTATGGATGAAAATTCTATTAGGAATATTTTATTCTTTTCATCGGTAACATTGATAAATCTCTTTGCTTCCCTTGTATTTAGTTGAGCGGTGATCCTATTTTGACCTCTTACGGCTTTGAATTCTGCAGAGTTTGTTGCAGTGATACTTTTATTTGCATAGGTTAAAACTAGCACCAATCCTTTCGGAAATATTTCTACCTTAATTGTATCGTTTTCATGATAATTCAATTTGTCAGTTTTTATTTCAAAATTAATTTCATTATAGGCTAAGTTGCAACCCTTCAAGATGTTCCCAAAATGACTAAATAATTTTATTTTACAATTGGAAGTATCTTTAACCACAAACTCAAATATATTATTTGCTTCGTCTACGTGAATGTTTTGGAGTTTTGTGTTTTCTACTTTTTCCGCTCTTAGTGTTAAAATGTAGTTTGGTAATGTGTAATTAAGCTTGTAAACATAATTTGTCCTTTGATATAATGAGTCTGTAAAGCTTAATTCTAATGCGCTAACATTGCCAGTTTTTAGAAATCCGCTAGTAACTCCCCTGTATTCGTTTGTTATTTTGAATTGGCTATCTGGATTTGTTTTCTGTAGTTTTGCGTTAATTGTGTCAGTAATTTTTATCTTGTCGGTTATATATTCTCGGTGACTATATCTACATCGTCCATTAGACCGCCTATAATGTTTTACCTTATACTCGACCTCGATTTCTAATTTTGCCATTAAGACTACATTTTCCTTGGTTGCTACGAAACTGGTGAGCTTGTCCCTTCCTGCATATCTGCCATTAACATAAATTCTTAATGTTTCATCCTGATCTCGAAAATAGTATTTCGTTTTACAGTCATGTCTCTGCCTTCCACTTGGAAGTTTGACTTCGTAATTGTACTCAGACAATAATTTCCCTCTCTCTGGAATGTAAAGTATACCATCTTCTAAAACGGATGGCATCGGTGCGATGATTTCTAACCATGCGTTTCTTATTGAGCCTTTATTGGTCTTGATTCCACTTGGAGGATTAGTTATATCCAAATCTAAGTTCCATGAATAAATGAAATCATGATTTGGGAATGTATTTGAAGGTTTGAATATATCTGCGATTAGAAGATTTTTTTCTAAGAATGTTAAGTCGCTTTGCTTAATGGAGTTGCAAATTTCAAATTCTCCTGCGGTTAATTCATTACAATTAAACGCAGTCGCCAAAGGCAATGCTAAGGCGACTGCAAACAATAAAAATATTGTTCTCATTTTGTTTTGAACTACCCTAAGATTAGGTCTACGACAAAAGGTGCTGCCCATATTACTATGAGACCGACGATAACATACATTACCATGTTTTTCGCCTTTTCTCGTTTTCCTGGATCCGAACCACTTGCTATGTATGTGACTCCTGCAAACAACATTACAAGCCCAGCGATTATTGTTGCAGCATATTTGACAAGATTATAAATCGTTGTCAATGGCGCTAGGATCTCTTCGAAATCCGCATCGCTTGCAGCAGCAACTAAGCTGACCTGAGTTACTACCAAAAGCAAAAAGATCGCAATTGGCAAGAGGTTCAGTCTTCTTTGTTTAGTTCCTTGGTATGGTTTTTGTGCCATTGTAATACTTCTTCTAATTCCCCATCCAGATATTCTCTTATTCTTTCAAGATGTTGTCTAAACCCATTTCCATATTTTTCTTTAAAAAAATCAAAACAAGTAGCACAGATTCTCTCTCGAGTAATCCCGATTTTCTTTTTACATACAAAACATTTTCTCATGAACACACATAATAAACTGTTTATATAGGGATACGAGTTAAAAATTCTACAAACTTTTCTACATAGTTTTTTTCACTCGACGTTATTTAATAATCAAATAATTCTAGTTTTTATGAAAATAAAAGAATTCAAATGGGATGTAAAATCCGATAAGAAGTATAATATTATTTATGCAGATCCTCCATGGAAATATTCAACGGATGTTAGTAAACATTATCCCACAGTTCCAATAAAAGATATACACAACTTTCCCATTGATGAATTTGCTGATGAAAATTGTGCTTTATTCTTGTGGGTTACATTGGGCATTTTGCCCGAAGCTATTGAGACCGTTAAACAATGGGGCTTTCGATATGTGACTGTCGCATTCAATTGGGTTAAGACCAACAAGGGAAACGGCAAGCCATTTTTAGGGATGGGAGCTTGGACTCGTGCTAATTCTGAAATATGTGTTTTAGGAATTAAGGGAAAGCTGAAAAGACAATCTGCGAATGTTCCCCAGATAGTTCTATCTCAGAGAAGAGAGCATTCTAGGAAGCCTGATGAAATTCGTGATATGATTGTTAAGCTAATGGGCGATTTGCCGAGGGTTGAATTATTTGCTCGGGAGAGTAAAGATGGATGGGATTGTTGGGGAAATCAAACAGATAAATTCAATGGAGAACAAAATGCCTTATGAAAAAGTAGATGCTGAGGAAATTATTAGGAAGTTGAAGAGAATTCTTGAGATTTTGAAAATTAAATATGGAGTTGAAGATGACGAAAAGAAACTCGAAAATTCATGTTTGGATTGAAACTGCCTTATTGGAAAAATTGAAGAAGGAAGCTGGGGAGAAAGGGGTTAGTTTGTCTGATTTGGTTCGGATGCGGTTGAGGGGGTTTTGAGGCTGGTGGGTTGAAGATGGTATATTTTGAGACGGACTGAAGGGTAGACAAAAAACAAGTAGGGGTAAAATTTTAGAGATGGCAATCTTTATAATGCACAGAGGACTTTATTAATCGAGGTAAAAATGACACCAGGACCAAGAGATTATACTACAAGGACAAGAGAGAGACTTTGCCTATTATCTGGATGCAGATGTTATAATCCAAATTGTTGCAAAAACTTAATTGCGATGGACATAAAAACAATATCTAAGAGAATTTCCCACATAGAAGCTGCTAGTGAACAAGGTCCAAGATTTAATTTAAATATGTCTGACAATGACCGTAGAGGATTTGATAATTTGGTTTTGTTGTGCCCCGAATGTCACGACATAATAGACAATATAGAAAATCTGGAAGCTTATCCAGTAGAACTATTAAAAGAATGGAAAGCAAATAGGGAACAGGAAATTTCAAACCAAAGAATAAGAAATCCAACTTACCTTAAAACTGCCATTAATGCATTGTCTGATATTGATTTTCCAGAAGAGATAAATGAGAAAGAAAAGAAACCATTTGAAATAGGCAAAAAGATTTCTTATAATTCAATTAAAAGAAATAAGTCTTTAATTGAAAGATACAAGGCATATTATTATATTTTAAACAATCTTTACTCTGAATTAGAGGAACAAGGTTCCTTTAAAAAAGTTAAATTACTTAGAAACATCGAAAATATTTATCTTAAGGTGAAGGGAAAATATGTAAATGGAGAAGGGGATGAAATGAAAATAATTCGCGAAAATGCAGATAATATCTTTGAAGATGTTCAAAAGAAAATTTGCGAGACACTAAAAGAAGAGGTAGTAGAAAATATAATGTTTGAGATAGATTTAATTATGGTAGATGCGTTTATGAGATGTAAAATACTAGAGGAACCCCCAAAAGATGATAATTAGCAATGAAATAAATCCCGAGAAACAACTTTATTACTTAGCATCATTAATCTTAAATGAATTCAAAAACAAGGAAACCCTCGAACTGGACTTTTTTAAATTATATTCAGAGCTAAAAATAAAAAATAATATCTCTATGAATCTTTTTGCATTTTCATTAGATTGGTTATTTATACTCGGAGCGATTGAAATAAACAAGGAGAAAATTATTAAATGTTCATAGAGAAATTAACAATAAAGAAAGGGGGCTCTATCATAAGAGAAATCAAGTTTAGAAAGGGAATAAATCTAATTATTGACGAAACTAAAATATCTGACAAGTCAGGTAATAATGTTGGAAAAACAACAGTACTAAGATTAATAGATTTCTGCCTTGGCGGAAAGGGGGATAATATCTATAAGGATTCTGAATTTAAAGATGAAACTGAAACAGATGTAGAATCTTTTTTGAAAGATAATAATATTATAATTAATTTAAAACTCGTTGATACTCTTGGAGAAAAACCTCAAAAAGAAATAATAATTGAAAGGAATTTCTTGGACAGGGGGGAGAAAATCGCAACGATTGATGGTATATCCTATACAAACATAAGGGATGAATTTTGTCCAATGTTAAGCAAGTTAATTTTTGATTACAAATACGAGAAGCCCACCTTTAGACAGATTGTTTCAAAAAATATTCGTGATGAGAAAAATAAGTTGAGAAATACTATCAATGTGCTTCATCAAACAACAAAATCCGAAGAATATGAAGCATTATTTTTATTCTGGCTAGGAGTCCATAATAACTTACTCGACGAGAAACAAATATATCAAAAAAAGAAAACTATTGAAACGAATTTTCAATCCCGATTAAAAAAAGAGGGAACTTTATCTGAAATTAAACAGGCACTTTTGGTAGTTTCGAATCAAATAGAAGAATCAGAAAAGAAGAAGAAAGAAAATTTCAATATTGATGAAAATTTTGAGAAAGATTTAGATGAACTCAGAAAAATTAAATCATCTATAACGAAAAACTCAAATAAAATTAGCCGATTAGGATTAAGAAGGGACTTAATTCTAGAGAGCAAAGTTAGCCTGGAAAAAGAATCTTGTAATGTTAATGTAGATTCTATTAGGGAAATATATGAAGAAGCAAAGCTATTAATTCCAGAGATGCAAAAATCTTTTGAAGATACACTTAACTTTCATAATAGAATGATTTCTGAAAAAATCAGCTATATTACCCAAGAGTTACCCGATTTAGAAAAAGAAATGGGGAAATCGAAAGAAGAATTAACAAAGCTTTTACTTGGCGAAGGTATCCTTTCAGATAAGATACAAAAATCAAAAGAGTTTGAAAGCTTGGAATTTTTAATAATTGAAATAAATAAACTCTATGAACAGAAAGGTAAATTGTCTGATAAAAAGGATATGTGGGTTAATTCCGAAGGAAGATTGAAGGAAATAAATAATGAATTAGAAAAAATAAATAGCTCCATTTCTAATCAAGATGATCTAATACAAGAAAGGATAACTAAGTTCAATGAGTATTTCTCAAATATTTCTAATGAATTATATGGGGAGCACTTTATTTTAAGCTCAGATATGGATAAGAAAGGCTGTTACACATTGAAGATAAGTAATGTTACTGGAAATCTTGGAACGGGCAAAAAGAAGGGACAAATAGCAGCATTTGATTTCGCATATATTGATTTCGCAGATTCTTTGGGGATAAAGTGTCTACACTTTGTACTTCACGACCAAATAGAAAATGTACATGAAAATCAAATATCTGCCATTCTTAATAAAATTGTTAATGAGAGAAATTGCCAATATATAATACCCGTTTTAAGAGGTAAGTTACCAAAAGATATTAACATAGACGGATTGGAAGTTGTTAGTCTATCTGAATCAGAAAAATTATTTAAGATTTAGACAATTTGCGACAAAAAATTATTTATTCCTGTTGTTATTAGAATAAGGCTCATTTCAGTAAAAAATAGATTTGAATCCCTATAAAAATTAGGTTAGCGATTGTAAAACCCAAAATCCACCAAGTAAGAGATTTCATTCTTTTTGTATACTTAAGCATTTCTTGATTGGTTTTGTTTGAAGATTTAGAAGCTTCTAGCGAGTAATGAGCATTAAGTGTTTGATAGCCCAATGGAGTCAAGTGTAAGACATTCCCTTTTTTCCCGAGAAGCCCCAGTTTCCTATAATAATCAATATTACTTTTATTATAACCTTGTGGAAAATCATCGGGATAAGTATAATGTTGAGACCCCTGCCTATTTCTTCCTTCCTGCACTATTATTAATAACTCAATTATTTTGTTGTCCATTTTAGAAACTCGCTCCATTGGGATTCCTTATTCCTGTCCGCTTAATTATTTGCTTTGGTCTATCCGATTCATTTATTGTTATCTTTTTTAACGAGCTGTCCCAATCATGTCCGCAGGATTTACACTTATAATGGTCCTTTATAGTTCTAACAATTTCCACCCATCTCTTTTTCTTTTTCCCATTTTCTCTATCTTTTTCAGTGCCATCAGTAAATAAATAAATAATTTCATCATAATACTCGTGAGGGATCTTTTCCTCTTTTAACACTTCTCGGTGAATATGTTTCTTCTTAAATATTTTATTACAATTTGGACACTGGTCGTGATAGACCCACGCAGCTCCCATCCAGATAAAAAATGTAATTGTAACCAAATACGGCATATTCACCCATTGACGATAAAAGCTAACTGCACTCAAAATTGTAAAGAAAGACGTAACAAAGAGAGCTATCGAAAAAGGATTTAACTTGGATACATGAAACTTTTGATTATGCTTTCCAGACATTATAATATTCTTCCCACCAACTAGTGAGATAAGATAGATAACTCCAGTGGAAATGACCATCGCAATCAAACTACTTATTACTCCTTCAAAGATATTCTGGAATCCCATAGAATCCACAAATAAGTGAATTATTTAAAATTATTTAATTTACAGATAATTCTAAAAACAAGGAAACCATGCTAATATCATGGATTGGTTTAGGACATTTGCTAGAGATTTAATTGCGGGATTAGTAACTTGGGGGTTTCTAGAGGCTATTCTCGAAATAAATCCTGTTTGGGGTAGATCTATAGCAACCCTACTTACTGTAACAGATTATATTATTTATTTAGCTAAAGGATATAATTTTGTAAACTGGTTATTGGGAGAATGATGACTCATGAGAAAAAGTAAATCGAGAAATCCGCACACATATTTTATTCTAATTGGACTAGCTATTGTGATTCTTCTTATCGGAATTATACTGATCTTAACTGCTTCTAAAATATATGAATATCCGAAATATGAAAAATATTCTTTCGATATCGACGCATTTTCAGGAAATGATTCCCCTGTTGATTTCCGGATGCTTAGAACTAATTATCATTTTGACACAAAGAAAGGGACCTTTTCCATTATACCCAAAGGTAATCTTTCCAAGTTAAGAATATCTTTTCCAAAACCATTTATTATAACCTCCGTAGAATATCATATAAATCATTCGAATAGACCATTTTATTTTGAATATGAAAATCTCAATGAAAAGACAGTATGGATTAAATTTATTAATAAGACTGATGATGAGTGGATTTTTATTAACTTCGATATGGAATTAAGTCCTAATGCCGAATTTGAGTTTTGGAGAAATTCTATTTGGCAAGGCAACAGTCATTTTTATTTTAATATGGGTGATGAATTTGAATGTGTTAGACAAGAATGTTTTTTTAATCTATTTAATGCAGAAATAGATAGATCTAGTCTAGGAACCCAACAAGAGGGGAGTAGTTCGATTAAATTTACAAATCAGTATTCAGACCCCACGAACACCAAAAGACACAGATTTGAACTATCTGCCCGCTCGAGAAGTGCATTAACAAAGAAAAACGTATTGCTTTCGTTGGGAGTTTCCCTTATGGCAGGAGCTATTTTCTCCCTATTTTCAATAATAATTGCAATAGTTCAGTTTTATGATAAAAATTAAAACCCCATTATTTAAAATAGGAAATGTATAAAATAGAGTGATACTTGCTATTTACATGAAAAAAATATTTATTTTAGTAGGATTTTTACTACTACTTTCGTTTACTAGTGGACTATCCGTAGAGGGGAATATAAGAAGTGCCTGTATAGATTTAGGAGATTTGGCATGTCTAAATATTCAATTTGAACCAGAGATTAATTCAGTCTTTACTACCATAAAAAATAAATATAATCAAAGCATAGATGTGATTGTTAATTTATCTATCCTAGATAGAGAGTCAAACAAGATAGTCAATACCTTGGAATTAAATATTTCAAATCTTCCGCCCAATGAAACAATTTCCAGTGCAGAAGATAACATAAGGTTAAAAGACAATTTTGAGGCATCATTTTTTATTCATGATCTTCAAATTTTTACAGAAGGCAACTCCTCAGTAAATTTCTACAATCAAATGATAGATGACTTTTCTTTTAATATAACTAGACTTATAAAATTAGACTCTTGGAAAAAGGAAATTTCCATGTCGTATCTTATGAATTTTGAAGTAGATGATGAGATACTATTAAGGAAACTAATTGATGGAGAAATGGAATTGCATTTACCTATTGAACAGGGGAAATTGGCGTATCTTAATATAGACGCAATAACTATAACTTCAAACAATAATATATATTTTCCATTGTTCTATAACTATCCTAATTCAGAAGAAATTGTAATAATCTTAGATGAGACAATAAAAAAAGATGAGACAATAAAGCTGAATCTAAAGTATTCCATCGGGTCTTCTTCTAAAAAAAGATTTCTATATCTTTATCCGTTTTCCAGTATTTTTTTTGATTTAAAATCTCCATTAATCGGAACGAATAATCCCTACATCCAGATGGATAATTCTTTTATAGAGAATATAACTGAAATAGGGCTATACTCCGTCGAGATGGATTTGCCACAAGGCTATGAATACAAAGAGACACCTCTCGGATGTAAAAATGAAAATATATTCGGAGAGAAAAGAGAAATCTGCCAAGGTGATTCTGGTATGAAAATTTTTCAATCAGATTGTAGCTGTGATTGCTTTGGAGAAGTAGAGACTGTTGATATAGCCACAATAATCTATGGGATGACTCCCATTCCCACCATCGAGCCCACTAAAGTATTATGGAGTTCACCAATTACCAATAATGCTCCCAGTGGGCTTTCTTTCCATATAAGGGATGTTGGACTTTATAGGGCAGTATTCTCAATATTTCTAATACTCTCAATCTATTATTTATTCTCTTTAAAAAACATTGGAAAAAATAGAGGTCTTGAAGTTATGATTTTGTACCTATCCGCATACCTCCTAATCAGACTTTCATTAAAAATTCCACTAGCCATAACTCTTTTTGAGATTCTCGTTTTTATCACAATTTTAGGAGTGATTGTAATAAATAAATGGGCTAAAATAGCAAAATATTCAAAGATATTATTAATTCTAATTAACAAATTAATTCATTCTTGTCACCGTTTAGTGGTCGACAACATTTAAAAACAAAACCCACTAATTAGTATAAAGCAAACAAACACAACATCACCTTAGGATGCTTGACTAGGGTCGTCGGCGGTTGGGGCGTAACCCCATTATGCGATTTTAAGTGATGTACTTTTCGCTTAAAATAGCAAAATGGACATGTTAGAGAAAATCCATATTCTATTTTAATATAACTGATTTAATCAGACTATGACTAAGATAGATCCATACAAACACAAGCAAAGATATGAAAACTGGAGAAGGGAAGTTGACGAATCTGGAATCCCAAACATAAGCAAATATAACTCTGATTTAACATTACGATATCTTGATGATATGGAATGCGGTTACAATGTCGCAAGGCTTAGTGCAAAAGGTGCTCGAAGCTTCATAAGGCTAAATACACTAAGACAAAAACTAGTATTCTTCTCAAAGAAATTTAAGGGATTATATGGTATTGATAAAATAACTGATGTTAGCGAACTCCAAGTATGCAAATTCTTTTCGGGCATGAGAAAGGGAACAATAACCCGTGAAGACGGCAAAACCTACAAATCGTCAGGTTATTATGCTAAAAATTTCAAAGCATTCTGGCATTGGTATATGAAAGTGATGAAAAAACAGGGAATAAAAATCGTAGATATAACCGAAGACTTAGATTCTACGCAAGATAAGCCTCAATGGGTTTACTTAACTGAAAAAGAAGTCAAGCAGTTATGCGAAAAAGCAAAATATGAATATAGAGTTTTGATAATGTTCTTATTTGATTCAGGAATTAGGTCGCCCACTGAACTGATTAATATCAAAGTTTCAGATCTTTATAGTGGTTGCAAGGAGCTTAACATTCGAGATGAAGTTAGCAAGACCTTTGGAAGAAGAATAAAGCTAATGCTTTCTGCAGAATTAATAAGAGATTATATTGAGAATAAGGAATTATCCCAAGACGACTACCTTTTCCCTATGCGTCCGACAAGAGTAAACGAATATCTTAAGAGATTATCTACTCGAGTCTTCGGCGATAAAGAAAGCCCTGCAGGACAAAAATACTCCGAGTTAACTATGTATGACTTTAGGCATATTGCCTGTTGCTATTGGCTACCTAGATATAAATCCGAATCAGCATTAAAATACCGATTCGGCTGGAAGAAGTCGGACAAGATTCATTACTACAGCGAACTTTTAGGGATGAAAGATACAATTTCCGAAGAGGATATTCTAATCGATACAACAAAGACAGAGTTGGAGCAAAGATTAACAAAAACTGAGAAAGAAAAAGAAATTCTTAACGAGAGACTTAAAGTTTTGGAAAAACAAATGAGCGGGATTATAGAATTAGTAAAAAGAGAGGGAGTTTTAGTTCAAAGGATTGTTTAAGTGGCGACAGAATATTTATCAAATCTTACTTATGCTTTACACTTCTTCTTATAGCATTATATACTGACTTATATTCGCCCAGCGATATCTCCGATTCTTCAATAAATCTTTTTTGACCCGCATCCACCTCTTGCCCTTCTCTCGATTTCTCACACACTTCTAAGAAATATTTTGAATTTAATTGATTTCTTTTATATGCAACTCTAAAATATTCCTGTCCCAATTCAGTATCTTGTATCTGGTTCAAATAAACTAAATCAAGTGTCTCATAATTTAGGCTGTCGACTTTCCCCATCAGACTATCTTCCGCTCTTTTTAATTTAGCCAGATGTTCGTAAACATCTTGTACCTTTGAATCTTCAAACTTATAAAAAAACTCGCCATCTTTTAATTCATGATTTCTTGCCTGTTCTGGATAAGTATCACAAATTCTTGTGCCATCATAAAATCTCAAACCTTGACTTAAATTTGTGAAATTTGCAGCCTCTCTCCCATTCTCTCGTAAAAATAATGCACTTTGTTCTAACTCGCTGATTGTAGTGGCTGGATTAAAATTTATGTATCCTCCAAAAAGAGCAATCCCATTATCATAAAGCGCAGAGATTGCCTCTTTAGCATGTGTCGAATAGTTGCCATCATGTTTTGCAGAACATTTTCCAAGTTTTATAGCCGAATCCCTTGACCCATTTTCTATTCCTAAAAATGCTCTAAATACAGTTCCCTTCCAATCCGCAAGATATTTCTGTTTTTCTGCTCTAAGTATTTGCTCTTTCGTTGTCATCACCATTAGTTTTAGTCCAAGGTCTGATGCAGAATCTATAATCTGATGTCCCCTTTCCAGATCTTTCTGAGAAAATCCTAAGAAATTATCATCGGTTACAAAAACATATCTTTTCCCATTTCTCACAAGATTTTCAAGTTCAGGAACCACATGGTCTACGCTTCTTGCTTTCCATCCATCCGAATAAAAGTTCCCAGTTGTGCAAAAATGGCAAGCTGAATTTTTAGGCAGACATCCCCTTGATGTAGACAAAAAACCGACATCTCCCGAATAATCATCATGTTTTAGTATTGGCAAACTATCCAAATCAGAAACCCTATTCTCCAAGCTTTCTACAATCTGAGGATTTTGACCCCTTTGAAAATCTCCTAGAAAATCTCCTAATCCTTTTTCCGCTTCTCCTTGCCAAATAAAATCGAATTGGGAGTATTCTTTTGCTAAGTCCTTTGGTGCCAATTCTTGAGAATGAAAAGTGGCATCATGTCCCCCAACGCCAATATTATAGTCCCCATGCAAGTTAGGAATAATGTTTTCCCTGATCCTTTTTCTTGTGCTAAAAAATTGATTGAATAAAACAAAATCTGGATTATATTCATCAACTTTACTTGCGACCTCTAAATCAGATAATCCGTCATTAGTTTGATTAACTATCTTGACATCACACCCTTGACCTTCTAGCCCTGACTTAATATAGTGAAGACCTACCGCCGTCATAGGCATAAATCTCTCAAATTGAGGGTATTCTTTCCTTGAAACTCCTGCCGAAATTAAAGCAATTTTTGCATCTACCATATTTAAGGCGACATGCATCAATACTTAAATTACTGCCATCGGAAAGCGACGACAATAGAAAGATTTATATATTTACAAGAAATCACTATTATATGTTACAAGAATTACTAAATTACGGCTTATCGGAGAAAGAAGCGAATATATATCTAATTTGTTTAAAGACAGGAGAAGCAACGGCTAATAGGATATCTGAATTGTCAAATTATCCTAGAAGTACCACCTATGATATACTTGAAAGATTAAAAAACTTAGGATTAATCAGCACCTGTGTTATAGGTAGTAAAATCAATTTTATTGCCAACTCCCCAAAGACTTTGTTGGTGTTATTAGAAGAGAAAAAAGAATCAATAACCGAACTAATACCTAAACTAGAATGCATGTGTAATCAGGTAGGAGAAAAGCCTCAGGCAGAAGTATTTCAGGGTAAAAAAGCACTAATAAGAATATTTGATGAAATATTAAACAACGCAAAAGAGCTTTTAGTAATGGGAAGTCAAGGAAACGCTTTAGAAAAAATTGGGTATCATCCAGAAAAATTTAGATTAAAAAGAATCGAAAACAAAGTTAGAATTAAACAAATACTTGAAGACTCAAAAGAAGCTAGAAATGTACCCGTAGATGAATTAACGAAAGTTAAATTCCTAAAAGCATTTAATAAATCAAAAGAAGGTACTTTTATCTATGGAGAATCAGTTTACCACATAATCTTCCAATATGAAATATCTGCAATAAAAATAAAATCAAAAGAGCACGCAGATGCTATGAGAATAATGTTTGATGAAATGTGGAACAAGGCAAAACGATAAAATCTAAGAATTATTTTGACGCACTTTGAAAAATCGTTAAAAAGTAGCACCTATTCTCCCTCTAGCCATCCCAACCCATTTCCCATCCAACTCAATTCCAATCCAATTCCGATCCATCTCCTGACACGCAACACAGATAGCACCACTACCACAAAAAGGATCTAAGATTAAATCACCTTCTTTCGAGCTATGTTCAATTATCTTACTTATCAAATCAACAGGTTTCTCATGGGGGTGATTATTTTTGTCATGATTAACATGACTACAAGTCTGAACATCCGAAAAATTAGTTAAGTTATACTTAGGCTTACCCTTTTCTAAAACCAAAATTAATTCATACTGATGCCTAAACGCCCACCCAAGCCCAAAGTTATGTTTCTTCCAAACCACCAAATGCCTTAATTTAAATTTGGTATACCTGATAATAAATTCCGTCAAAAAAGGATAGTGTTTCCAATTCGTAAAAATATAAACAGAGCTATTCTTTTTTAGCACCCTATAAAATTCAACTAAAGCCTGACAATTAATCAAAGGATTCTCATTATTTTTCATCTTCTTGTTATTCCACCCATACCCCACATTGTCCCCATACGGAGGATCAGTTATAATCAAATTAATAGAATTATTAGGAATCTTCTTCATCTCCTCGATGCAATCCCCCTCAATTATCTTGTTCTTTATATTTTCCATTTTTGATTAAATTGTCGATAAGAAGTTGGATCATTTCTTCGATATTCTTAAGCTGAACATTCGTCTTCAATTTTTGTCTGCATAATTCCGAGAGTCTTATTCCCTGAATCAAGGCTTCTTCTTTTAGCCTCAGTAAATCCTCACTCTCCAATACAATATGTAGGTGTGCATTCTTTCCCATCTTGTTTCTCCTTAGCCTTTAATTCAAGAATAGCAATCAATTCTTTCAACCGAGATATTATCTCTTCGCCGAGGTCTTCTGAAATTTTCTCTTCCATAAATAAGCTACAAAAATAAACTTTAAATTAAATCGGAGACAAATTGGTTACTTTTTAGACTACTTTTTAGTCACCAAAAAGTCTCCGAGTTGCTTTATAAGGCAACCATTTAGAACAACTATGGAATCAGAATGTTCACTTTGCGGAAAAATCTTAGAATATTATGAAAGAGATTTCTGCAGGACTTGCTTAAAATTTCTCAAAAGAAAATATCGAGACAAAAAAGAACTCAAGCAAGTATTACAATGGCACAAAAACCAAAACCAACTAAACCAAAAATGCTGAAAGTCCTTCCGCTAGCAATTATATTGTTGCTTACATTAACGCAGATCGGAATGGTTGCAGCTGCAGATAACTCTGACTTCGAAGAGATTCTAAAGCCACTAACAACTATTTACAATCTTGTCAAATATGCAGCGACGGTAATTGCAGGACTTGTGATGCTCTTCGCAGGAGTCACCTACATCTCAAGCGGTTCAGATCCAGGCAAACGAGAGAAAGCCAAAAACATGGTGATGTATGTCATCGTGGGGCTTATTGTCATATGGGCGGCACCTTTCGTCGTGGATTTAATCCTCGGAGGATAATCAGATATGCAAATGAAAACCTTTTTTGTTTTTTTAATGGCAGTCGCTTGGCTTTTGCCCCTAGCGACTGCCTTCAATTGCACCGCTCTTGACGGAGAAGAAAAAAGAATCTGTAATTATATTGAAGATCAACCATGGTCTCAATCAGAAAAAGATTCTGTTATTCAAGACGCAATTAATAATGGCGAAACTTTGGATGGAAACTTTGAATCCATAATCGGAAAACCAGTCCCAGAAATCCAATTAAATAAAATAGAAGAAATAAAACCTATCTCCGACGAGAACAAAGAATTTTTAATTGATTTTTCTTCCCTGTCTCTTTTCGGATATGTCGTTTACGCATTTCTTAAAAGATATTATCTTCTGCTGGGGTTCTTATAATGGGATGTGGAATTACCAATCTTGGAACTTGTTTAGTAGAAAAATTATTTGAGTTCCTCTTGTATGTCTTAAACCTTCCAGTAAGAGCATTGCTAGCAATCATAAATAATCTGATGATTGAGCCAGTAAATATTTCGCTATTTGCAAGTACATGGTCAATCATAATCTATATTCTTTCATTATTTTATGGAATACTTCTTTTAATCACAGGATTTAGGTTTATTATTTCAGGCTCATCTCCAGAACAGCGAGAGAAAGCAAAGAAAAGTTTGATGAATATAATTCTTATGATGGTTCTTGTCCAAACTAGTTATTTTCTCTATGATTTAATCTTACAGGTTGTTTCTTCAATGACATCCGTAGTCTACAAGATGATTCCAGATACTTTCTTCCTTATTGGCTCAGGAGATTTTGCAAACATTGGCTTAGAATTAGTTCTAATAATTCCCTACATAGCAATCCTAGTTCTTACTGCAATTATTTTAGCATTAAGATATATTTGCGTGGGAATGGGAGTAATCTTCTTCGCCCTAGGTATATTCTTTTATTTTATCGAACCCTTGGAAGCCTATGGAAAGTTAATAATAAATTATTTAGGAGTATTGGTCTCATTGCCATTCTTCTATGCTATCATTCTTTTAGCTTCTTCAAAATTCTTAGAGGCAGGAGCATTTTCTGGAATGAAGATTCTTGTAATGATTGGAGGCTTTAGTTTAATCATTATTCTAACTTTATTCTTAGCCCTCTTTGTAATTTTCAAAGCTGCAAATGCCGTCGCTAAACCAGTTAAGCAAATTACAACCGTGGTGGGAGCAATGTCCTAATATGTATGAAATCCCACAGCAGTTAGAATACAAAGAAAAGATTGTTTTCAATTTAACTTTCCCTCAATTAGCTTACGCATTAATATTTTTTCCATTCGTATTTTCTTTTTTATTCAAACTAAATGCAAGTTTACCCGTTAGGGTTTTTCTAGCTTGTATCCCTGGACTTTTGGCGGTTGGTTTTATGTTTTTTGACTTAAGAACTCATTTGAAGAATTGGTATACTTGGTTTAGATTTAGAGATCTAAATACTGAAGAGAAATTAAACAAAGCATTGCCTTGCGGAGAGATAAAAAACGATTTAATTTATTTTGAGAAAAAGAAACTAGCTATCCTAAAAGTTGAATCAATAAACTTTTCTATGAAGCCCAAAAAAGAGAAAGAAGCTATTGCCTATGCCTTTCAAAAGTTTCTAAATTCGATAGATTTCCCAATTCAAATATTAATGACTACTGAAACTTTGAATCTTAACAAATATCTAAATTATCTTAGAGGAAAAATTATCGATGAGAATGGGCAAGAAATATTTGATTCTTATAAACAACATATGAAAAGTTTAGTAGAAGATAATAGTGCCATGGATAGAAACTTCTACGTTGTAATTCCAGAGACAAGTGATATTTCAATACAAATAAAATTATGCGAAGAGAGGCTACATGGCTTAAACCTTAAGACTCGTAGAGTAAGGGATTCTGGGTTAAAAGATATTTTCTTAAAAATATTTGAAAAGAAAGAGTTTCCAAAAAGAGTCAAAAATTCTCCTGACTTTCTCTCTGTCGAAGGAGAAAACGAGGAAAATCAGAAATTTCATAAAATAATTTATGCGTATGGTTATCCTCGAAAAGTCGAGAATGGTTTTCTTGACAGATTAGTTAGCTGTTCAGGGAACTTCGATTTTTCATTACAAATAAATCCCCATCCAATTGAACAAACTTTAATTCTACTTAATAGGGAATTGCAGAAACAAAGAGCAGACCTTTATGCCTCTAAAATAAAGAATCAATTTAATCCGAGCCTTGAAATTAAATACAAAGATACAAAAGTTATCCTAGAAGAGCTACAAAAAGGAAATGAGAAGTTGTTTGATGTAAGCTTAACTATTAATTGTCGTGCAAATAGTGTTGAAGAGCTTAATCTATTGACTAGAAAAATAGAATCTGAATTAAATTCATTATTGATTATCCCTAAAAAACCTAACTTTCAAATGCTTGATGGAATAAAGTCTTGCCTCCCCCTAGCTAAGAATTTCTTAAAAGTTAATCGGAACATAACAACCACTGCACTTTCAGCTTTCTTTCCATTTACTTCTTCTTTTTCGGGCTTTGATGAGTCAGGAGTCTGGCTTGGCTTGAATAAAAATAATATTCCCATAATAAAAGATATATTCAACCTATCAAACCCAAATGGCATAGTATTGGCTCAATCTGGTGGAGGGAAATCTTACTTTTGCAAGCTACTCATATCGAGATACATCCTTAACGGGACAAAGGTTATGGTAATTGATCCACAAGGAGAATATAATGCCCTTGTCTCGCATTTTGAAGGGCAGAGAATCGATCTTTCAAAGGATTCGGCTACAATCATCAATCCATTAGATTTAATGGGACACGACTACCTAGAAAAAAGATTATCTCTAATGGATCTTATGAAAGTAATGCTTGGAGACCTAACCGATATGCAAAGGGCATTTTTAGATAAAGCACTAAGTAAAACCTACAAGAAAGCAGGCATCACAAAAAAACCTGATACTTGGAATAATGAACCTCCAATATTAGGGGATTTAATGAAAGTGTTAAATCAAATGGAGAGAAAAGCCTCAAAGCTTGAGCAATCCACAATCACTAGTCTTTCAAGCAGATTAGAAATGTATGTTAATGGAGTCTTTAGTTTTTTCAATAGGAAAACAAATATTGATTTTGATAACAAATTTGTATGTTTTGATATTGGAAATTTGCCACCGCAAGTTAAGCCCGCAGTAATGTTTCTTGTTTTAGACTACATTTATATGAAAATGAAGTCTGATTTAGATCGAAAAATTTTACTTATTGATGAGGCTTGGTCATTATTATCAAGAACAGAAGAAGCTGGATATATCTTTCAAATTGTAAAGACTTGCAGAAAATTCAATCTTGGCTTACTTTTAATCAATCAAGAAGTTGAGGGGTTATTAGATTCAAAAGCTGGGAAGTCAGTTCTTGCAAATTCTGCATATACTGTTTTAATGAAACAAAAACCTGCAGTAATTGATAATATCTGTAAAACTTTTCATTTAAGTGAAAGTGAAAGGATTCATCTATTGACTGCAAATATTGGAGAAGGGCTTTTGATGATGGAAGATGAACATTCTGAGATAAAAGTTGTTGCATCTCCAAAAGAACATGAGTTAATCACAACTAATCCTGACGAATTAAATTCAGTTGAGAAAAAACCAGAGAAAAATGAAACTCCAAGAAATGTAAAAATAAGAGTTGATGAGAATAAAAGATATTTTAGAAAAAGCAAATTAAATAGGGATGAGATTAAATTTCTTTTAGATGAGGGTTATGAAGTTAGAAAATTCAAAAGTCTACTAACAGATAAAATGGAAAACTTCCTTTTACTTCCAAGACATAATGAAAGCCATAGGCATCTTTTTATGGTTCATAATGCTTCAGAGTTTTTGGAAAATAATGGAATTGAAACAGAACTTTATACAACTAAAAAACCCGATATTATTTTCAAAATTAAAGGTAAGGTATATGCTATCGAAATTGAGACTGGATCAATGCTATCAAGAAAAAAAGCGCTAGAGGAAAGAGTTGTATACCTAAATGAAAATTATGATGAATGGTTCTTTGCAGTAACTAATCGAAACAAGGTTGCGAAATACAAAAAGCTCGGAGATTCTGTTGATGTAAGATACCTAAAAAGAAGGCTAAATAAGATTCTAAAAATGGCAAAAAAGCCCGAAAAGTAGGACTCGACTTTTTGGGGCGTAAAATCCCTCTATCGTCGGTTAAATTACAGCAAAACCCAAAAGAGTCACTCGACTTAATATGTATGTGTGGGGGTGGTGACTGGGGATGGACAAGTTTTATATATGTCCGAAGTCTGTATTCTTTTGTAAGAAGATGGTGAGTAATAAAAATCCTTCATTTGTAAAATGGGCTGGTGGCAAGAGACAACTCTTAGAACAGTTCAAGCCACTTTTACCAGAAAAAATTACTACATATATTGAACCCTTTGTTGGAGGAGGGGCGGTGGCATTTTATGTTATTAAAAAATACAAACCAAAAAAAGTAATTTTATCGGACATCAATGAAGAGTTGGTAAATGCCTATAATGTCATCAAAGACAACGTAGATGAATTAATAGAACTATTGGGTAAATTCAAGAAAAAACATAGCTCAGAATTTTATAAAAAGATACGTGCTCAAAATCCTGAACTATCATCAAGAGTAACTCGTGCAACAAGATTTATTTATTTGAATAAAACATGTTTTAATGGAATTTATCGGGTGAACTCATCGGGTAAATTTAATGTACCTATGGGATCTTATAAAAACCCAGGCATTTGTCAGGAAAAAGATTTGAGAGAAGTTTCAGAGCTCTTACAGAACACTACAATACTTTCACTTCCTTTTGAAAAAATATCTGAATTTGCGAAAAAAGGGAATTTTATTTATTTTGATCCTCCTTATTATCCTCTAAAAGGAAAACCTAGCTTTACAACATATACGAAAGATAAATTTTTGGAAGAAGAACAAGAAAATTTGGCTGAATTATTTCATAAATTGGACAAAAGGGGATGCAAGGTTATGCTCTCAAATAGCGATACAGATTTTATTAAGGGTTTATATTCCCATCATAATATCAATTCAGTTGAAGCTACAAGAATGATTAATTGCAATGGATCCAAGAGGGGTAAAATAAAAGAGGTCGTTGTAACGAATTATTAGTTTTTCTTTTTTGAAGCCCTGCATTTTTTACAATAAGATTGAAGTATTTTTTTACCATTGGATTTTCTCCATCCAAAATACTTTTCTATTTCTACTTTTCCCTCTGCTTTTTTATTACATACTGGACATTCTTTCTCTTTGTTAAATTTATCTTCTCTTTCTTTGGTTAACTTATTTAGATAGTCAGTTATTTTCTTCCCTAGTTCTTCATCACTAAGGGAATCTAATAATATTTTGCCACCCCAGATATTTACTCGTCTCCTTATTCTCTCATGTTCTCTTTGAGTTAATTTAGATTTTTTCTCGAAATTCATTAAAGTTCTTATATAAGTTTTATAGATTTTTTTATTATGCGAGAATGCAAATGTCATTGGCAAAAGCCCTTTTAGGGTCATATTCTCTTCGCAAATATATTTCGTAAGCTCAAAAGGATCTTTAGCCCCTTCATCATAAGTCATTCTCCCATACCACCAAAGTCTCGCAAGCCCATTATAAAATTTGGATCTGTTCGCTTCACCAAAAAAATATCTATCAAGAACATTTTTTTCTGATTCAGATTCCCATCTATATTTAAGATATTCCCAAAAGGGGCTATAATGACAAAGCCCTGCCCATAATGACTCTTCAGTTGCTTGGCTATCCTTTAAATCCTTAAATGCTAGATAAAGCCTTTTTATATTTTCATAATCTGTATCGCTAGGCTTGCTCTTTGACATATCAAAATCAAAATCTTTAATTTCTAATTTTGGAGCTCTAACTAAATCATTTGCTTCGACAAATTTTAGCTTTCCGTCTCTATATTGACTTATGTTCTCCTCTATCTTTTCACGAAATTTTTCTAAGTTATCTGAGCTTAAATAATAGACTTTCATTCTTCTGATTCCCCCAAATACTTTAGAGATTCCATCCCATCTGAAAATAAATCTTCCATCAACTTTTGTGCGATGGAGAATATCTGTTCATTTTCTAAATCTTCTAAATCACAGCCTAATTTTTTTAGCTTTTTACTTATTACATTAAACCATCTTAAATTTCCAAACATTGTAATCGCTTCTGGATCTAAAAGGGAATTTAAAACCGCTACTAATGCGGGAAAAACTATCATAACATTCATAATATTACGTTGATGTAATCCATTTTTCTGAACAGCTCTAATTTTATATTCTTCCATTGGAAGGTATATTAAAATTCTATCATCTCCCAAATGCAGTTTCATAATATCTTCTTCATTGGTATGTGTAATATCGAATATTGATGGAAGATTTGAAAGATTTTCTTTTTTATTCTCTATAAATACTGCTGGAATATCTGCTATTCCCAATATGCTCCCCTTCTGGATAGAAAAAGAGTTATCTTGATAATCTGAATCAAAGCCCTCTGAATAGTATTTTTTTAAATCTTTTTTTGCAACAATAAGAACAACTAATTCCAATCTACCATCTATTGATTCCACGTTAATTTTAAAATTATTTTTTCCAATCTTTAACTCTTCTACAGATCTAAACTTTGTTTTAGAGCATTCAAGATGACATAAGATAGATATATCATTTTTCTTAAATAGCTTAATTAAATTTTCTTCATCCAAATTAATATTTATGCCAAACTCATATTCCATATCGTTATGCTTATACTCTACTTCCGCTTTAAATTTCGATGAAACAAAGTTTTCATTTCCTTCTTTTAATATCGGATAGGGGAAAAGTCTATTTTCATTAATTCTCATATAAAAAAACTTACCTCCAATGTCCATTTCTCATCTTCTTTTAATTTGAACTTTAAATGATTGGAAGAGTTTTTTGCGACAAACCCCAACTCGATCTTGTTTTCGCTAACCTCTAACTTATTCTCTTTATTTTTGTTAATAATATTTGCCTTCTCTATTTCTACCGTTTCACTAAACTCCTCTCCACCTATGAGAATCTTGCAGCTGAGGGACTCTGATTCCTCTGGAATGGAAAAGATAAGGTTGTATTCTCCGTCTTTGTCTTGAAATACTTTAATTTTTTCTGGGAAAACTTCTATTGTGGCATTATTGTTATCATTATCCCCTGGTCCTGATTCTCCGAGGTCTCCTTTGTCGGGTCCACCGCCTCCGCCGCCTCCGCCATTATTACCATTGCCACCATTGCCTCCACCGCCGTCTCCAGTAGAAATTTTTATCTTATTTATTTTCTTTCTTTTTGGTTTCGTTTTTCTTACATTGAGGGGTTTGAAATCTAGTCCGTCTAGCGGAGTTTCCCCTTCCTCTTCAAACTCTTCATCTGAAAGTGAATTTATCCCTTCCATATTTTCACTTTCTGGCATAGTTTTATTCTCCAAATCTTTTAATTTGTTTTTTATAAAATTAAATAATTTGTTTATTTTTGCTTTCGCTTCTCTCGACTTTTCTTGATCACCCGCTCTTTCATGTCTCCAATCATTATGTTCAGGATTTTCTAATTTTCTAAAATAAGCATTTACATTGTCACCCTTAAGAGTTAAGACCCCGACAAAATCCCCATAACTACCTATGTTTCTTTTGTCAAATATCTTCATCCCATTATTTCTAAACATTCCTATCCTTTTACTCAGCCCAGGACTCACTGCAATCTTAAGACTAGTATCATCCTTTTCAATCATCGAACAATGGAATTCTTCGAAATCTAAATTTCCCTCTAAAATATCATAATACTGAATTGTCTCCTTAGAAATAAATGGTCTATAAATTTCATCCCTATATTTATCAATTATATCTTTTAAATTCTTTTTTTCTAAAGTTTTGCCATTAAGATGAAATATAAGATCTCCCTTGTAAATTGCTAGTAAAAAGGAACGGAGTATTGAGGAAAACAACTTATCTTCTAATTCTTTTTCGCTATCTATGAACCCCATTACATAGATATCTGTGCCTGGTACATCTCGACTAAAGTTTTTATCTAAATTGAGTGGACCTTCGAGACATGAAAAATCTTGCAAATTGCAAAAATACCCCTTACCCCTTGTCCTTTCTCCTTCTTTAGTATCATAACTCGCTAAAATTGACACTCCCTGATGAGATTCCAGACCGCTAAGGTCTTTAGTGCTATAGAAAGCCGTTCTTAATTTTGAGCATGCAAAGCTTGCGAATTTTCCTAAACCAAAACTTCCCCCTGCTAAGGAATCATTGTCCGTAACCCCTTTTGATCTAACTAGCTTCCACCAACTTGAACGATCGTTGTTCATGCCATCTCTACTTCCGTCAAGTCCCGTTGTATTAAAATCGCTTATCCTTAAGCAAAGTATTTTTTTTGAATCAAGAGTTTTCTTCGCATCTATAAAAAATTGTTCTGGAGATTTGTCATGTAATGATTTTTGCCAATATTTTATTTGTAAATCTATTATTTCTCTATAATCATCGATACAAGGAAAATCTTTCTGGTTTATTTCAAAAGTGTTAAATTCAAGTACCACGGGCTGGCTCTTATCCTTTCTAGCATCTAATGAATTTTGAGCACTTTCCTTAGCCAGAGACAATAGGTGATCATCTTTAAAGGTCTCTACCCCTCCATCATTTAAGCCTTCTACGTCGCCAGATGCAGATCTTTCAAACTTCCACCCAATTTTCTCCCCCATTATAATTCAAACTTCTCCTTAGATTTCGATTTATTATACAATGCTTTAACTCTCTTGAGTTCATTGTCAATAGTAGAAAATATTTTCCTAACTTGCTCCGTATTATAAGAATAATTGGCTCTGTCAGAACAATTCCCAAGAAGCCTAAGTTTACCTAGAGTTTCTTGAACCCTTCGACTAGCAATTCTCTTAAATCTATCTTCTCTACTTTCAGCATCCTCAGGTTTTTTGTTATTTTTATTAAACATCTTAAAAATTATAGATCCATTCGGTATTTAAATATATCGGTTATGTAGGCTACATGTTACTATTAATCCCTACATATTTAATATATAGGGATTAATTTTAAATTAATCCGCATGCTTTTAACTTGTCTAATCTCTTTTGGTGTTCCTCTTCGGTAATTTCCTTTATTTCAACCTGTTTTTCAGACGTATTTGCCTTTGCTCTTGCTTCGTTTGTTTGAGCCCAAGTTCTCCCTTTCGCTTTTTTTACTCTACTCATTATTGCCATGATTAATCTATATTTTTCGCTCTTATAAAATTAACCACCCATACTCCCTGGAAAATAAGTACACTTATGTTCCTCTGTTACCAAAACACTTCTTTCATAAGCAATCAACTTATTATACGCTCGAGAAATCTTATCCTTAACCTTTTCAAATTCCTCAACACTTTCAGTATGAAACTCAATCATCAAATTACAATTCCCAACACCTCGAACAACATAGCAAACCTCAGGCATTGCTTTCAAAAACTCAATCATTTCTTCTTTTTCCTCAATTGGACAAGCCTTTAATCGTAAGAACATAATATGCCATAAGTGACCAAGTCTAGAAACATTAATTAAAGGCTTGTAGCCCTGAACAATACCCTCATTTTCTAATTTCCTTAAAGAGTGCCTAGCTTGTCTAACTGTCATTTTATTCTTCTTAGCCATATCTACAAGAGACATTCTAGCATTATTTGCCAAAGTCCTTGCAATCTTCAAATCGTTATCTGACAATTCAACTTTATCTTGATCGCTAACTTTTGAGTGTTCTATTCTAAAATGATGCTTTCCCTTAGCTTTTGTGTGAATTTTCTTATAGCCTAACTGTGAAGCGCTAAGAACAATAAAGAAAGTATAGTCCAACATTCCCCCTTTTAAGACATTCAAAACTTGGTCTAAATACGCACTAAACTCTCCCACATTTCTAGCTAGAATAGAAACAATTAACTGCCATTCGCCTGTAAAAGAACAGCACCACACCACGTTGGGAATTTTATTCAAACCATTAATGATTTTATTCTTATCATCTTTTGACATATACTTCAATTTGACCATAATATTATAGAAGGTATACCCAAGTTTGTTGGTATCAAAGTAAGTTATGAACTCTTTGATATACCCAACTTTTTGCATATTTTCAATATTGTAGTTTACGGAGGGTTTGGAAATTTTTAGTTTTTCAGATATCGCAGAGACACTTTGTCGAGCATTAATGTCTAATTCTTTCAAGATTTTTCTTTCTCTTTGATTAAGACGGCTTCCTTTCAAATCTTCCATTATTATCAAAAGTGACACGATTTTATAAATGTTTGTCCTTTTTATAAACAATTGTCATACAAGGTTTTATTAAGGAAAGTTACTTAATACATTTAATACTTCTGGGGAAGAAGGGCTGAATATAGCTCATGTCGTCCAAAAATCAACAACCACTAAACCCTAGAAAGATAGTCAACGTAAAGGGAAAAGTCCATTATTGCGAAAGCAACCAAGCTTGGAATATTATTAAGCTAAAATCAGAGTTCTTAAATGAATTTCGACAATTGAAAGAAAAAAGATCTAACTTTAGTTATGAAATGATTTTTGGAAGAACTGAGGAAGAAATGGTTGAAGCATTAAAACAGATTATTAGACAAGGAAAGATTATGCCTATCTTGATGTTTTTGTATAAGGATGGAGGAGTTAAGGTTTAGCTTGTTTCACAGAGACTAAGGCTTATTTTCTATTAAACTAGAAATATATTTTGCAGCTTCCTGAGAGGATGGAATCCCGAATCCTAAACTCTCCCTTAAGTTTGAAACAGTAAGCAAAGATGCCATATTTCTAGAATTTAAAGTGTCATTAGAGTTAGAATCCCGATATTCACTACGTCTTATTAAAACATCTAAATCATCATAAAGACGACCACTTGTAGCTGCCCCTACCTTGTATAGTGATTCAAATAATTTATTCTGATCATGCGAATTTCCCCCAATAATTCTATCAATAAATTCTCGAGAATTAATACCTTCACGACAAACATTATAGTTAGCCCCATCAAGACAATGAACATGATTATCAACATTATCTAAAGAGCCCATTTCTTGGTTAGTATATTCAACCAAACATCGATACCAATAATGCATCTCTAAGCCCCTTTCAATCAAAGGACCAGCAGAAAGATCTGTATTGCTAATTACCTTCAACAATCCTTTTTTTTCAATAGGGGGCTTTTCATGTAACTGGTTGCTTAACTCTTGGTAATAATTTGATTTTTTCATCATAATTAAGTAGCGCCACATCACTATTTAATAATTAGCCCCTACCAAGGTAGTATAAATAATTAAGTTTATAAATCCCCAAAACGATATATAATTATGCAAACAAAAATCCTAGAACAAATTGGAATGAGCAATAGTGAAATAAAAGTTTATTTCGCACTTCAAGAACTGGGAACCTCTACGGTTGGTCCGATATTAGAAAAATCAAAAGTTCCCAACTCTAAAATTTATTTATTGCTAAGTAGACTCACAGAAAGAGGGCTAATTACTTCAACAATAAAACATAATACTAAAACTTTTATTGCAGAATCCCCCAATCGCCTATTAGATTACATAGATCTAAAAAAACAAGAATTAGACAAAGACAAAGAAGAAATAAAAAAAATTCTTCCCGATATTATATCAAAACAAAATAAAACTAGCGAAAATAACGCTAGAGTTTTTGAAGGAAGAAGAGGGTTGTATTCAGCATACGAAGACATTTTAGAAACACTAAAAAAAGGAGAAGAACAATTATATTTTAGCCTAGGAAACGAAGACTTCTCAAAAAAATGGATTGTAAACTTTTTTAAAGAATATGAGCAAAAAAGAGCCAAGCTAGGAATCAGCTCTAAAGGCATTTATCCAAAGAATTGCAAAAAAATCTTTAGAGAAAATAAATATCACAAAGTAAAATACAAAGATTTTCCATTCCCCACAGGAATCGTTATTTATTCAAACAAAGTCCTGATTTTAGATTTTGATAATTTAATTGTTTTTAGATTAGATTCATATGAGATTGCTGACAAATATAGAAAACTATTCTATAAATTCTGGAATAACTAATTCATTTCTGTCACCCAACGGTGGTCGACAAGATTTATATATAAACTCCAGCTCCACACACTTGATGGAATGCAACAATTGTAAAACCAAATTAGGGGAAGATTGTAAATTCTGCCCAGAATGCGGAGAGAAAAATGAACCACTTAAAATAGAAGAAGATATTGGAGCACAAGTTATAGAAAAATTAAAGAATCTTCATCATAATCTTGAAGCAAGAGCAAAAGATGATAAGGAAAAATTATATCCATGTCCCCATTGTAGAAAAGAATTTACAATCGAGCAACTAAAAAGCAAAAACAAGGAGGAGTCGGATAGCAAAAAGTCGCATCCCTTGAACGCCCAGTAAATCCATTAAAGTTCGGTGGGCTCGGTTGGGGCGTTACACCCTTTCGGCATATCGCAGAGACAACTTTTATGACAACTTTTATACAAGTTATTTATTAAAATAAGTGACTTAGCCTATAAATGAAACAGAAAAAAGCAAGAATCAACCAATGTCCTGTCCACTCTAATATGTCCTTTGGTTCTCGACAATCATTAAATAAGCTATTTGTCTTAGTAGGGAGACGCAATGAAGATTGACCCTTACAATCACCAAGAGTCTTGGACTCGGTGGAAAAATAAGGTGCGGGAGTTGGGTGGTATTCCAAACACCTCCAGACAAAACTCGGAGATTATTCTAAGATATTTACAGGACATGGAACTCGGAGTCAATACTTCAATGAAGTGTAAGAAAGGATCACGAAGTTTCATTCGATTAAACACCTTAAAACAAAGACTAACATTCTTATCTAGAAAATTCGAAACCATCCTTAAAGTAAATGACATGACAAAGTTAACAGAACAACAAATCTGCTCATTCTTTGTTGATATGCGAAACGGCATCATAAAGCGGCAAGACGGGCGCAGATATAAGGCGACACGCGACTTTGTCAAGATATTTAAGGCATTCTGGCACTGGTGGCAAAAAGTCGCTAGAAAGGCGGGAAAAGAAGTTGAAGATATCACAGTATACCTAGATTCTTCAGGCGAAAAACCCGAGTGGGTATATCTTAATGAAGAACAAGTTAGAATTTTTTGGGACAGCTGCAATCTGAAATACAGAGTTCTTGTAATGTTTCTATTCGATACAGGGATTAGGGCACCAACGGAATTAATGAATGTGAAAGTTTCTGATTTATCTACAGACTTCAAAGAACTTAATATTCGTCATGAAACCAGCAAGACTTTCGGGAGAAGAATTAAGTTGATGATTTGCTCTGGACAACTAAAAAGATATGTTGAAGATAACGGGCTAGGGGGCGAAGATTATTTATTCGCATTTAATCCATCCGTTGCCAATCGTTACCTGAAGAGACTCTCAAAGAAATTATTTGGTGATGGGAAAAGCTTAGCAGGTCAGAACTATTCTGATTTAACGATGTATGATTTTAGGCATTGTAGTTGCTGTTATTGGTTGCCAAGATATAAATCTGAATCCGCATTGAAATTCAGATTCGGATGGAAGAAGTCAGATAAGATTCATTATTATTCCGAAATGCTTGGAATGAGAGACACAATCTCTGAAGAAGATTTATTAGTCGATGTCACAAAAACAGAACTAGAGAATAGACTAGTTAAGTCAGAAAATAGGAGCGAACTTCTAGAGGCTCAAGTTGAAACAATGAAAAATCAATTGATAGAGATTCATTCTTATGTCAGCAAATTATCTAAAAATATGGTACTCTTAGAAAATGGAAGCTCATGAAATGTTTTTGATGGTATTATTCTTAGGAATAATTATCAACGCCTTTCTTATAAAAAAGATTGAAGCATTTCATAGAAGCATTTCCGAAATTCCAACCAAATTCCTGCATTTTATCACAAGCCCAATTTTCATTATTTCAATAATTATCATCAGCTTAATTGGATTACTCTTTCTAATAATTCGCAATCGTAAAGAACACATCGAAAGAAAGAGATTTGAAGCCAAGAAGTTCGATGAAGAAGAAATAGAAAAACAGAATATTAAGGAATTACTAGAAAGAAGTTCCAGCGGACTAAATTCAAGAGAATTGGAAATACTAATCGAGGATCTTGAACGATATAATAATAATCCAAAAATACGAGCTAAGATAATTCAAGCTAAAGAAAAACTGAAGAACGTAAAAATTAGAGAATATCAGAAAACAGAGGAATACAAGAAAATAAGAATACAAAGAGAAATCGAAGAATTACGAAAACAAAGATACCATGAACAATTAAGGTTGCAAGATTATCATGATGCAGTTTTGAGAAAATTAAAAGTTGAAAAAACCATAATCTACAATATCGAAAAATTGAATAAAAAAGAAATTGAAGTACTAGAAAAAGAAGGCTACAAAAAGACTAATGAATATGATCCAATCGAAAGTAAATATATAACATTTCTTGTAAAGCAAATTTTGAATCATTCACCATCGCACACTTTTTTAGTTACCAGAATTAAACAAATTCTTGAAAAATACATTAGCTCTAGCAAGATTAGAATACATGACACAAAAGATGCGGATATAACTTTTGAAATAAATTATAAAATTTATGCCTTCGAAATTGAGACGGGAACTTTACTTGCGAAGAAAAAGGATTTGAAAAATAAAGTCAGTATTCTAAATAATAAGTATGGTCAGAATTGGTATTTCATTGTGACTAGCAGAAATTTAGCTAAAAAATATCGCGAATATGGCAAAGTCACCTTACGAATGGGGGTGCACAAAATCATCGAAAAACTGGTCAAAAATTGACACCCTATTTTGAGGGGTGTAAAATCAGTTTTGTCGACGGTTATTGACGCATAGAATAGGCGGAAAGTCACTCTCGGTATATATGTATATATTATATGTGTATGTATGGGTATATGGGAAGGAATGTTTAAACAAAAGGTTTCTATTGTCAATAGAAACCTTCTTAGGGCAGGTGAAAAGGTAGGTGAAGGGTAGGTGAAAATGTCCCTGAAAATGTCCTTAAAGATGTCCCCGAAAAAGTTCGGTGAAAAGTTCGGTGAAAAGTTCGGAGAAAACTGTGGAGAAAACTGTGGAGAAAACTGTGGAGAAAAAGTTCGGTAATAATTAGTCAAAAAAGGTTAATTGTTCATGGTATCTACTTTGATTTCAAAACCTTTTTCTTAATTAGCTTAATCATCTCGAGTATTTGAGCTTCTTCATTATCTCTTAAAACTGCCGACAATTCTTTCTCATTTAGACCATCCACTTTTGAATGAAGATCTTCTATGAATTCTTCAAAATCTTTTACCTTGTAGGAATATTCAGGAGTTTCATTTATTTTAATTAAAACTAATTCTCGGGTTTCTTTATCAAAATTCAGAGTATCCTTGTCCAATATGAAATAGATATCAAATATATCCCTAATTGCAATATTTTCTCTAGTTACTAAGGCTCTAAATTTTTCTGCAAAATTTTCAACTAAATCAATTACTTCGACCTCAACATTCTCTTCTAAAATGAATTCCCCAAGAGCATCAACAAAATCATGATGAATTGGCTGTCTTTTTGTAGGATTTCTCAATGCATTCCTGAATGAAATTTCTATTTTTATATTTTGCAGAGTGTCATCTAGAACTGACTTATATTTTGTCGCAACTTCTAAACCCAATATTTTAGAATCTTTTTTTGAGGTTATCATCTTCCACCCAATACCTAACTTCTTATTTGTTTCAAGCCCAAGTCCGTCCAATATACCAAATATTTCTCGTCTTAAATTATCTAAAATTCTCTTTACTTGTGATCTTGAAAATTCATTTACATCTTGATTCAAAACAAAATCTAAATCTTCACTTAATCTATAAAATCCAAGATAACATTTATTCAGACACGTCCCTCCCTTAAACACTAAATTTTCTATATTTCTTTCGCTAATCTTATGAAGAATCCTCGTAAGATGATAATCTTTCTCTATCAGCCTAGGTGCAAAACTATTCTTTGCACTTATTCTCAAAATTTCTTCCCTTAAATCAATCTTAGTTTCCATTTTTTATTCAATAGTTTAGTTCCCGTTTTCTTTATCGTCGTATAATAACCCAAAGCCTTCTTTTTTTCAAGTAACTTAAATAGTTCTGTGCTACCAGTTAATAGACCTACTAATTTAATTACTTTAATGCTTTTATATTTAATCGCATATCCGATAAGTTTTTTCTTATCAAAAGAAATGGTTTTAATTTGATCTAAAACTTTTTTTAACCCCCCAAGATATTCGGGATAATCCAAAACATCAATTATTGTTCTCTCCTTGTTTGAGCGAAGAGGGTATCGACTATCTGAAATTCCAAATAGTTTATCCTTTTTTATTTTGAAAAATTTAAATCGATAATTTAACATCTTGTTGTCTGAAGAATATTTTGTATTAAAGACAAAAAGTTTATTTGGAATCTGTTCGGTAAACCCATGAAAATTATAAGCATTGCAAAGCCCAACGTAATAATCCTTTCCTAGCAGATAATCTACTATATCAATATCGCTTAATTTTGTGGTTTTATCCAAGGAGCTAAAAGGAACAACTGCATAAATCCCTTTTTTTATTGGGATAAGTTTCTTCTTGGATAAGAGTTTTGAAATTAAATCATCTATATCTTTCACTTGCATATGCTTTTTTATCAGATCTATTATCTCAGGTCTTTCAATTATTGTCATTTTTTTATACTCCAAGATAGACATGATTCTTTCCTGATTTGGGCTTAAACCCTGATTTTTCTTTGTTTTTTCCATTTTTAATAATACTATGTATAATGGTATAATCTAATATAATAAAAATAGGTATTTAAAACTTGTCCCAACATTCCTATTACCCAAAAATCGACACCCAAAAGCCTGCTCTGTATATGTATACATATACTATATGTACGTAGGAGGTGAAAATGTCCTCGAAAATGTCCCTAAAGATGTCCTCGAAAAAGTTCGGAGAAAAGTTCGGAGAAAATCATTAGACTAATGAAAGAAAGCAATGAAATTACTATAGATGAATTATCAAAAAAGACTGGATTAAGTGCAAGAGGTATTGAAAAAAATATTGCTAAGCTAAAAGAAAAAGGGTTGTTAAAAAGAATCGGTGGAGCCAAGGGTGGACATTGGGAAGTCAAAAATTAGTAGTCTAGAAAAGGTTCCTTAGGGAAATAATATAATGAGGGGAATTGTAAAACGCTACGCGTTTTACAATTCGTTTAAGTTTATATTTATTTCCCTAGAGAAGATTTGTAAAAAGTGCCTATTTGGTACTAAAAATAGATAAAAGTTCTATAAATGCTACCAAATAGCAACATCAATAATTGACGGACGTTATCCTGAAGAAAAAAGAGTAACAAATACAGAATGCGAAGAAATAGTTTATGTAATCGGCGGCTCGGGAGTCATTCACTCAGATAAAGGAGATTTCGAAATCAATGAAGGCGATTCATATTCTTTTGAAAAGAACGAGAAATATTATATTGAAGGCGATAAGTTATTTCTAACATTAATCAACGCCCCAAAATGGACTTTTGAACAATATAGGGAAGTTGATTAATTATTTTATTTATTTAACCAATTTCAGCTTTCAAAAGAATTATAAGCAATCTAGAATGACTATGGGTTATGATAGTAGGCGTACCAAGCAGAACGATACCAATTAAAGAGAATCTAAAAATTCTAAAAGAAATAGGATATGATGGATTTCAATTTGATTTATCTAGTTGCGGTATTGATACATTAAAAAAAGATTTTCTTCTTAACAAGGAAGATGATAGATGCGTCCAAGAGATTAAAACCTTGTCTCATAATTTAGACTTTCCAGTTCTTGCGTTACATACGTTTTATCCAATACATTCCGATGAAGCTGTTACAATCCAAACATTCGAAAAATATTTAGAATATTTGAGAATCTTGAATTGCAAATATCTAATTTTACACATATCTGGTTATTCTAACGATAAAAAAAGATTCAATCAAGCTATCAGTTGCTTAAAGAAAAGCAAAGATATTTACAAGAAGAAAAATTGTGAAATATTACTAGAAAATGATCATGAACCTTCATTGTTTATAACAATAGAAGATATCAAGTCAACAACTTCAAAAATTGACCTAAACCTCTGTTTTGATGTAACTCATGCGATGCAATCTGACGTTAATATAGATAATTTTTATTCAAAATTTAAACAAAGAATTAGAGCAGTTCACTTATCAGATTACAAGAAGGGGAGAGCCCATAAAGAGATTGGAACTGGAATCCTCAAACAATTTGATTGCTATAGAGAAATAATTAACTCAAATAAGTTATTAATACTAGAAGTCGGAAAAGATGTAAAAAGGGCAAAGTCAAGAAAAGAAGCAATAAAAGTCTATAAAAATTCATTCTTAGAAGTTAATAATAAATAGTCCATATTAGATACACTCAATGCTTTCTCTATTGGAAGTTAGTATTTTCGATAGAAGTATCCTTAAATTTTTGCTCCGCAGAAGAAACATAATCTTCTCCTTCAATCAATCTCTTCAATTCTGTAGTTTTCCCATCAAACGTATCTGACGCCACCGCACTTTTGTTAAGTCGTGATGGAAAATATAAGTATCCTTCCCTGTCTCCTAAGACATAATTTATATGAGTTGTTCCACCATCCCTCAAACGAGAGACTTCCATTACCTTTGCCTCTCGCATTTCACCAGAAATTCCTACATGCATCCCAAAGGATCCATAATAGTCTGGAAATTTATCGATAGTTTCCTCAGTAATATGTGGAGCATGTACAACATGGAAACATTCACTTTCCAAGCTACTCGCTAAATACTCTATTTTGTGCCCTTCTGGAATATCTCCAATTTTCAATACACTGCCATTCCTTAACTTTATATCAAATGTCATATTTTTGGTAAAATTTGACACCTTATAAATTCTCCTAATTCCCCAAACTCCCAAGAAAATAACCGCCCCACACCCATCAACAACCCAAACAGTCTTCTCATAAGCAATTATATTATTAAACTCATTAGAAAAATAAAAACATTTAAAATCCTATAAATACCCGTAATTCTAGCTTAAGGGAAGAAGAGTTCTGATAAATAATAAAATGACAACAGTAAAAGATTTTTACGATACATGGGAAGAAACAGAAAGGGAATTAATAGAGATGACTGTGTCTCCGTCAATGGCTCAAGCATCCTTAGCCGGGAAACACTTAAAAGAATTATATGAAATGAAAGAAACTCTTGAAAAGATTAACCCCAAACCAGAGACTCAAATTCGAGGAATAAACACTGATCTTTTCGGAAGAGTTACGTTCGAAAGCATCCAATCATATGCAAGTGAATATCACGGAATTACGGGCGAAAAAACAATGATCCTTCGGGGTGCAATAATGTCTGAAGGCAGACAAAAGGATTTCGAATTCTATACGTCAAGAGGACACTTGCCAGACAATAGCAAAAGTAGATAATCACTTCCCCAAACTCCCAGGAAAATAAGTACACTTATGCTCTTCTGTAACCCTCACGGTTCTCTCATAAGCAATTATCTTATTAAATTCCTTAGAAATTTTATCCTTCACCTTTTCAAATTCTTCTACAGTCTTCGTATGAAAATCAATCATCAAATTACAATTACCAACACAACGAACCACATAGCAAACCTCATGCATCCCCTTCAAAAAAGTAATCATCCTTTGCCTTTCTTCTTCACTAGATGCCTTAAGTCTCAAAAACACAATATGCCAAAGATGACCTAATTTAGAAACATCAACTAATGGCTTATACCCTTGGATAACCCTTATCCTCTCAAGTTTCTTCAAAGAATATCTAGCTTTCTCAATAGTCATCTTAGTATTCTTAGCCATATCCACAATAGACATTCGGGCATTATTCGCAAGAATCTTCAATATCTTCAAATCATTCTCAGATAAATCAATAGTTTCTTCCTCGCTTATCTTAGAATGATTAACATTAGAACCATGTTTATCCTTAGCCTTACTATGAATTTTCTTATACCCTAGCTGTGAAGCACTTATAACAATAAAGAAACTGTAATCCAACATTCCTCCCTTAAGAACCGTCAAAACCTCATCCAAGCATATACTAAATTCCCCTACATTTTTAGCCAAAATGGAAATCGATGGGCGCTCACCCGAATATACAACATTTATACAATGAGCTTTTTATTTCTTCAAAATTTTATCCAAATATTTTAAAAATTCCCTCGTATCTACAAAATAATTAGGATAAGCTTTTTCTAAATCACTAGTTTTATCTGCACCAACTAAAACAACATCATAGCTACGATTGTTTTGATTTATTTTCTCCGCTTTAGAATAATCCAAAATTGCCTTTTCCTCATCTTCTTTAGAATATCCAGTTAAGTTAAGTTTCTCTTGTAAAACATCAAGTTCTAAAAGAAAAAATTTAAGATTTGGTTTTTCTTTAGCAACCTTTCGAAAAACCCTCACAGCTGATGCCCAACCAGCCATGACTTTTATAACTTGTAGCTCTTTTTCTTTTTCTTTTATCTGTTCATATAATTCTTTCAAATTAGTTGGAGTATTTGGGACAAGGGGAGTTTTCTCCATTACAGCAAAGGCTGAACTAACCAATCTAAAAAAATCCTTCCACTCTTTCTCTCCTTCATTAGATTTTATCGCTTGTCTAGTAAACAAATCCACTGTCTCAATTGCCGTTGCCCAAAGATGTTGAAGCTTAGACCGTATCTGAATTTCTACCTGTAATCCGTTATAATCTTTTTTACCTTCTTTATTACTTTTATATTTATACACTAAATGAATGCTTCGATAACCATCTAATTTTGGATATGAAATATAATCTTTCTCATTGACCCGAGTATGCTTTAAATCACTATGAAGATAACCTTCCTTGTAAAGTTTTTTTGCCAAAGAAACATTGGACACAACGGCTCTACATCCTGCAATATCTTGCATTCTTGAAAGCTTCATTGAAGGTTGCTCTCCAGAATAAACTCTTTGTAATTTTTTCAAAACAGAAGGAAGTCTTTTTAACCTTTGAACACTCACTGCATTCTTATCAATTTTTTCCGAAACCAATTTTAATCTTTTCTTAAAAATATGCATAGGATACCTATGAATAGCCCTCCAATTATCTAGTATTCGAAGTGCTTCATCTTTTTCATCTACAGAACTATTCTTATCAATTAAAATATTTCCTGCCCAGTTTACCCTCTTCTTACTATATCCTTCAGATTTTACCCATGCCATAACAATCCAAAGTAGAATTACTATTTAAATCTTTGTTTTGGGCGGTTTTTGATAAATAAAAAGATAGTTTTGGGCGGTCATTTTTACGTGTAAATAAGTAATTTTAAAATAAAAAGATAGTTTTGGGCAATTATAAGATATTAATTTAAGTTTTTGGGCGGGATGGATAATCATACACCCCAAAGCAGGCAACCGCTCGCACCAAGGAAAATAGTCAACGTAAAGGGTCGTATTCATTATAGTGAAAGTAATCAGGCTTGGAACACCATCAAGCTAAAATCAGAATTCTTGCCCTGAAGGGGTACTTCTTTGGAGAAAACGAATTTCAACAATTAAAAGAAAAGCGTTCTAAATTCTCTTATGAAATGATTTTTGGCAGAACTGAAGAAGAAATGGTCGAAGCCCTAAAGAAAATTATGAAAAACGGGAGACTAATGCCAATTTTGATGTTTTTGTATAAGGATAAAGGGAGTTAATTTCATTCCCAACAAGTATTATCAGACTCCAAAAAATTCCCAAAAGTAAAATAAGAATTAGCCCTCGTTCCAAAACAATACTTAGAACTTTGGCACTTGCCACATTTTCCATTTATCTTATTCATAGCCCCACCTTTTTCGACTGCCTGCGAGAAAGAAAGCAAATCAAAAGAACCCTCCAGTATTTCCCTTAAATCTTTTTCATAAATATTACCGAAACTTACATCTAGTCCAGCATAAGGAGAAACATCTCCATCTGTCCGAATATATGCAGTAGTCATTTGATACCATTTATCGTATTCAGCACTTCCGGTCAACAATCTCTCAGGGCGATTTTCTATAAATGCCCTCATTTCAAAAGATTTTTTCAATTCTCCCTGATTCAAAAAATAATTATCATCAGTCTCGGCACCCTTGCCTGTAGCAAATAAGGGTATCAAGGTAATAGACCCAACTTTATCAGGATAAAAATATTTCATAGTTTTTTCTAGATGGGGTAAGGTTTTTCTTGATAATACTACGCTTAATCTTATTTTATCAGAAGAATATCCCAAATCTAATAGATGACCTAGTCCCCTCAATACATTAGAATGAATCTCAGGCACAACATTCCTTTCTTGAGTCGAAGCAAATGCCTCATAATCTATAGAATCTAAATGCAAAACAACCTTGTCACAAACTTCCTTTATCGTTTCTGCGTTATCTAGCAAAGTAGTCCCATTTGTCCATAATTCATTCTTCAATCCCTTCTCTTTGGAGTACTTAATAATCTTTTCCCAATCAGGATTTAATGTAGGCTCACCCCCTAACCATGAAATCATCTTAATTTCATAATCTTCTGCCCCATCAATTAGCTTCTTAGCACTATCAAAACTTAAGCTAATTTTACTATCCTGATTAGCATAACAATAAAAACAGGATAAATTACAGACTCCAGTAAGTTCAACCTCTAAAGAATACAACTTTCTTTTTCTAAACGCCTCAACTCTTTCATTAAAGCTAAAGTTCTGATTAAGAAATGATTCTAGTTTTTTACTCTCCATTTGTTTCATATTTCCAAGAAAAATGCATTAGCTTAGGAACATTATCATCTTCTTCTATCTTCAACGAGAAATTAATGAGGTCATTTTTTGTTAATTTGGCAGTGTTTTCAAAGGGAAAATATAATTGTTGCCAATGAGTACTTGGGACATAGGGTGACGTATCAAGGGTTATTCCTCCAGGAAAATCTGCCTTAAACCATCCCAAAATTCCCTGGCAAACCATGTTATCATTAGCAATAAGCTTAGAAGTCATTTCATATAATTTCTTAGGGTTAATTGTTCTAACATTAATCTCCATAATCTTTACAGGAGAGCTTCCCATCTCGCTTGGCTCTGCTGTGATCAGATGAGTGTCTTTTGTATTGTAATCTCTAAAATAACTGTAATCTAACCCAAAGAAAGGTTTCTCCCACCGCCCAATAGTCTCATTGTGAATTCTCTCAGAAGATACTAACCCTAGATAGATAGATATTTTCTCAGGAAGTATCTTTCCATGGGGCTTTAGGTACCTATCACGAATTGATGTGACTGCAGGGAGCATATTCTCTTGAAGAACCATAACGCCCATCCACTCAGAAACTATACAATCAACTTCTTCTGGAATTTCTGCCTCCTCTGCCAAGCACTTAATGAATGTGATTTTATCTTCAACCCCATTCCTCTTAGCGTTTTGTTTTGCAACTTCTATAATTTCAGTGGGCTCTATGGCATACACCCTTGCTCCAAGCTTTGCAGCTAACAAAGAAAAAATTCCAGTACCTGCGCCGACATCAACTACAACGTCGCCTTCTTTAATATTATCCATGATTGCCTTAGCATAAGCCCCTGTTCGAACCTTATCAGAAAGCATTAAATTGTGCCACATAGCAGGTCCATATTCTGGCTCATTATATTCTATGCAAGACATATTAATCAGAAACCTCCTTTAAATAATTCCCAATAACCGACCTAGCGTTTTTGTTTAAAATATTTATACTATCTAGGCATTCACACAAATAATCTCTGGAAGTATTTGTCGATACTTCAACTTGAGCATCAACCAAACGAGACCAATCATAGTCCCATCTAGAGAATTGATTCCCATGTTTACTATTCAATTCTGGATCCTGAGCCAGTCTTTCATTTATTCTGTTATATGCCGGACTTCCAGGAAAAGGCATAAATAAACTAGCATATACATTACTCGAACCATCCGCAGATAACAGCTCCCTTGCGACATCCACCGTTTCGTTTGCAGTCTCGTTAGTCTCACCAATCATTCCTAGAACAAATGCAGGATTGTATTTAATTCCCTTTTCTTTACAGGCACTTAATGTATCGAAAAGCCTTTGGTTGGAAAAATATTTTCCATTCATCCTCCTAATTTCTTCGTTACCCGACTCTACCCCAACGAGAATAGATTCTACCCCGAGCCTTTTTGCAAGATCTAAATTAGCCTCTGTCAATTCTGAAACTCCCCCATACACTCTCAGTCCTAAATTCAAATGACCTCTAGAATTCATAGCCTCCTCCAACCCCCTCAAAAAAGAAGTATTTGAAAAGAATGTATCGGATTCTATATTGACGACACTAGCTCCGACATCTTGCAAATGTTTTAATTGATTATAGGCACCCCCAGGACTCATAGATCTAACGACTCCTGTTTTTCTTCTAGCACAAAAAGAACATCCCTCTTTGATCCTATTTGGACACCCATCGGCTAGATAGGCTGACGCAGGATTTTGATTATTATCAAAAACCTTCCTAGAAATGTTAAAATAATTTTTCCAATCAAAACCATTTATCTTTGAATAATCTAATACCCCTAGATTATTATAATCAATTAAATTATCTTTAGTTTTCATTACGTCATTTCCATCAAAATAAACAAGATTTGGAACATCAGGTAATCTATCTCCATTCACTAAGCCATTAATTGTTGGCTCTCCATCACCTAAACAAGCCATTATCCTAGAATCTGCAAAATCAGAAACAAGCATTTCACCGATAGGGATTACTGCTTGGCCTCCAGCGATAATTCGCTTAACCCCTCGATCTAATAATCCTTTAATTAAAGGTCTAACTGTTGGCAACGTCACTCGATTAAATGTTATTCCTGCAACTTCAGTATCATTCTCTATCTGCCCAAGCACCTCGTCCAATGAAGTATAATGCTGCCCGTCAATAAATCTTACATTAGCACCAGCGTCTTTTGCAGCCAAAGCTACCCTTAGACTACCTAGCGGTGGAGCACTTCCAGCGTCTTTTTCAAAGTTTACGCTATCAGGGGCATTTATCAGTGATACTTTCTTCATTTTCCTAGTTATCACCTATCGTTCCATACTTCTCTCTCGCTTCTTACAAACTTAAAGCCTTGTAGTTCAAAGTAAACAACAACTTTAAATAACTAGGAATCCTCAAATAAGCATGAATACAAATGTACTAAAGAAACTAGGATTAGATGAAAAAGAAATTCAAGTATACATTACCTTATTGAGATTAGGGAACACAACTGCATCCACCGTCTCAAAAGAAACCGACATAGATAGAGCAACCTGCTACAGATATTTAGACTCATTAATCAACAAGGGTCTCGTTAGTTACGCAATTGAAAATAATACGAAGTATTTCAAGCCAGCCCACCCTGATAAAATTTTAAAGGACATAAAAGAATCTGAATTGGAATATAAAAAAATCCTTCCTGGACTAATAAGTCTGTCAAACCTCCCAAAAGAAGAGACAACTGCAGAAGTATACAAGGGAAAAGAGGGAATAAAAACAGTTTTAAGAGAAATTTTAAGAAAAAAGGTTGACCATCTTGTGCTTGGTGACGAAGGACATTTTCAGGAGATATTTCCAATATTTTTTGAGCAGTTTCTTAACGAATGTCATAGAAATAGAATAAAGGAAAAGGTTCTTTGCACAAAATCCGTATTTGAAAAGGTAAAAAAGTTTGATTATACCTATTCAGAAACAAGGGCGCTTAGCGAGACAACTCCATTGCCTACAACTACTATAATCTATGGAGATAAAATAGCATTATTTAATTGGCAACTACCCTATAATGTCGTTTTAATTACAAATAAAAATATGGCAGAATCTTATAGGAATAATTTCAAATTATTATGGAAACAAGCTAAATCATGAATTATACCGATTCAATACACAAAATATAAATACTAGAAGACCATTAATTAAATTATACTAAAAAAATCATTCGATATCTAAAAAGCAGTCCCCAAGGGATGCCAAAAAGGTCTCAACTTCGGTTGGGGCGTTCTGAACAAAAATGGAAATCGATGGGCGTTCATCGAATATACAACATTTATACAATGAGCTTTTTATACACAAGCCCTTCTAATTTTAATGAAAGTAGATCCATATAAACACAAAGAAAGATATCTCTCATGGAAAGAATCTGTAAAAAATGGCATCCCAGAATTGTCCGAAGAAAATTCCAAAATAATTTTAGATTACATTTTTGACATGGAACACGGATTAAATATTTCTGGTAAAAATAAAAAAGGATCAAGAAGTTACACTCGTCTAAATAGCCTAAGACAAAGAATGATATTCCTCTCTAAAAGATTTGACGAAATTTATGACATAAAAGATATCACAAAAATCACCGAAAGAGAATTGCACATGTTTTTCGGCGGGATGAGAAATGGCACAATTAAAAGAATCGATGGAGGAGTCTATAAAGATCCCGCAAACTTCGTTAAAATATTCAAAGCATTCTGGCACTGGCACCAAAAAGTTAATCGAAAAGGTGGAATTACCATAGAAGACATAACAGTCGATTTAGACACAAGTAAAGAAAAGCCCTCGTGGGTATACTTAAACGAGGAACAAATAGCCAGATTATGCAGAAGTGTTAATCTCAAATATAAAACTCTAATTACATTCCTTTTCGATACAGGAATAAGGGCACCAAGCGAACTAATAAACATTAAAGTCTCAGACCTACACAATAATTGCCGAGAGCTCACCGTAAGAGACGAAGTGAGTAAAACTTTTGGCAGAAGAATAAAGCTAATGCTTTGCTCTCGAGTTTTGAAAGAATATATTGAAGTAAATAACCTAGAGCGAGAAGACTATTTGTTCCCAATTAAACCAAATACCGTCAACGAATACCTAAAAAAATATGGCAGGAAGTTATTTGGCAATATAAAGAGCCTCGCAGGTCAAAAATATTCAGAGCTTACAATGTATGATTTCCGACATTGTGCCTGCTGTTATTGGCTACCGAGATACAAATCTGAATCAGCATTAAAATATAGGTTTGGTTGGAAAAAGTCAGGCAAAATTCATTATTATTCAGACATACTCGGCATGCGAGATACAATTAACGAGGACGATATGCTAATTGATTTGACAAAAACCGAAATAGAGAAAAAGTTAGTAAAATCGGAAAACGAGAAAAATGTCTTATTAGATAGGGTTGAATTATTAGAAAAACAGATGAGCGTGATTGTGCCAGAGGTTGATGAGATGAGAATAATCTTCAAAGAGCTTCAGCTATTGAAAGTTATTCAGGTGTAAGGTCAATTCTACAGCTGAGATCGTGACATTTACGAACGGTGGAATACGTAATTTTACGAAATAAAAAAGACGTTAAAATATATAGTGCAATATAGCATATTTGAGTATATAGGTTTGGGCCAAAAAAAAAGCCCTAACTCGATGAGTCTGAGTCGGGGCTTTTTTGGTTAAAGCAAATTTAATACAAATCCTGCTGCGCAAACTACTGCGAGGAATAAGCAGACAAAAAAAGTGAACGTATTAAAGATACCGAGTATCGGGGTCTTTTCAGCTTCACCATAAGTTGTATTTCTTCCGATGAAGTAACAAAATATTGCAAAAATGCATGAAAGTACCCCCCCACGATTGCAAAGATGATTCTAAACACTACTTCTTCCTTCATAATAGCTCCCTTGTTAAATGAAATAATAGTTATATCCCAATCCTAGATTGAATTAGGTATTGATACGTTGTTAATTTCGTACCCCACAAGAATAGTGGAGGGGCCTTCTGATACGTCTTAAAATAAGAAGGTTGGTCTAGTGCCTACTGATATTAGAGAAGGGGCATTCTCTAATAAATCTACGGTTTTTTTCTCAGCAATAATCCGCCAAGACCAAGTAGAAATAGTGTCGCAGGTTCTGGAACAGGATTTAACAAGAATCCATGCATTTCCCCATCGATTTCTCCGTGGCCAATAATTTGTCCAGAATTATTGATATCATAGGCAATTGTTAATTCCCATCCACTGTTTGATGGAATCAAGTTGTTTAGATCAAGCATATTTTGACCATCATACAAAAACGCATGAGTAGAAGATTCGAGATCTGTTTCGCTTTTTCCAACAATGCAATCTGAATCATTAATACCATAAGAGTGAGTGGCATTTCCGCCAAGAGACCCAATCTCATGCATTGTTGTTCCATCATAAAGAAATCCATAAACGCCACTGCCAATGTTCTTCAAGCTATGACCAGCAACATGACCCAACTCATTAATCGCACTTGCCCAGGACATTGTACCGCCAAGTGTTCCAAGGTCCCGCATTGTTATCCCATCATAGAAAAAGGCGTGCCTCTGACCATAGCGACTGAACGCACTATCTCCAACCACCTGCCCGGAGTTATTAATATCATTTGCACATGAATTCCAACCCAAAGTTCCAATATCAGTCATAACCCCATCATCATACAAAAAGGCATGACCTACTAGATCTCCGGGTAAGCGGCTAGATCCAACAATTTGTCCGTTATCATTGACACCCATTGCATAAGAAGAACTCCCACCCAAATCTCCCAACCCTTGTATGCTCATTCCATCATATAAAAAGGCCTGGCTATATTTACCGTAAGGACTTGGAGTATAACTGTTGCCTGCGATATGCCCATGATTGTTGACGTCTTTGCCCTTAGAGCCAATGTCTGCAAGTGACCCAAAATTATTCAAGACCCCATCACTATACAAAAATGCATTATACGTCCCGGGTTGAATCATATATGTCCCAGTCGCTTGACCAGCATCATTGATTTTCATGGGACTCATAATCCCCAAATTCCCCAGATCAGTTATAACATAAGCAGCCTCGCCAATAGATTCAAGGCTTAACAAAACAATCATAATTATTATTAACTTTTTCATTTCGATTTCTCCTTTCGAGAGATTTGGACCCGCGTTGTGCTGGCCGATTTTTATTTTATACTCGAGACCATCTCAAGTATCTAAAAGCATAATCAGTTACTTACAAACATTCTGAATTTTACCACATATTCTCCTTTCTTGATACATTTCGTAGTGGAATACGATTAAATTTTTGAAATATTAGATATTCCAGTTTATTTTTAAGACTCTTATAGAGACAAGTCTAACAAAAACTTCTTTTAAACAACTTATTCCGATGAAATTTTAGGTTTTCCGTCGGGTTATTTCTTGCTATCCATTTAATTTCTGGTGGGTTTCTGAATTCAAATTTAAAATTTGAATTGTAGTTGTTGGATCTCTGTTTGAGGTTAATGGATTTTATGTATAGTATAATTATTGAGTAGTGACTCTATATTTAAGCTTTATGAATAGTTATTTCATCCTTTTTTTAACCCCATAGCAACAAAGTGTTTTGATTAATTGATAATTCAATTCTCTGTCAGGCAGTGTATTATTTTCGAATTGTTAAGAGAATTTATAAATTCTAATCCAGACTACAGGGAAAATAAATACACCAATTTTACAGTATCTCCGACAGCAATTCATAACCCTTAAATTACAAGAAATATTAAAGTAGGGCAAAGCCCTACTTATTCTACTCAAATAGAATGGAAATAATAAACAAATTCGTAGATAAATGTCTTTCGCTATCACGCTTGGGTGACAATTACC
>Ga0233410_10000010_pt1 | contig 75129 bp, 60 predicted proteins | sample Na_anoxic_1_MG_FD_179869 | JGI IMG/M metagenome (GOLD analysis project Ga0233410, IMG submission 179869) | Seawater microbial communities from Saanich Inlet, British Columbia, Canada - Na_anoxic_1_MG | ecosystem: Environmental > Aquatic > Marine > Inlet | place: Canada: British Columbia...
GACATAAAAAGGGGGTAATCTATAATAGGGTCATCAGAGTTGGAGTGTAGAATGGGTATTCATGTTAACGTGCTTATTCACAGTTCGTTGTATTTTATCTTTCGGTGTCCTGTGTGGGTCGTCTTTCAAAGACAAACGTAACAGAACGGGCGCATTTAAAAGAAGTGTCAGAATGAACTGGCGATCTAAGATCTCTCCAGAGTTGAGCTGACTACTAGTTAAGTTAAGTTGATATTTTTATATATCATGGTGATGGGATTATGTTGACTGATTGTTTATATGCGTGTCTAATGGTCATTGCTAATTCACCCCCCCCTGATTACATGCAATATTTTTACGATTTATCATTACTTGACGTCCGCGGAGAAGTTTCCTCAGCAATCACTGTCTTGCATTACGGAAATGAGATTGGAGCATTTTCTGGACCGGATATAAAGACAGTCGATTTGAGCAAGGTCTATGCTGTGGAGATTGATCTCACAGCATACGCTAACCATGATAATGGCCTACATAGTTATGCTATTATGTTCTTTGAGAGAAAATGGAACGAAGAGGTGTGGAATCAAAAGCTACTCCTGAAAAATCACAACTTAAAATCTGTGACAACTCGCGTAACGCTTACTGCAGACATGACTGATAGTCCTAAGCATGAATATCATATTTTCACGGCGTCAAATAGGTATATCGACTTCTCGACATACCCTGAAATAGCTATTTCTCATGTTGTTCCTGCAGAGTATGTTGAGCAATTCAATCAGCGCTTTGTCGGCTATTTGATGCGGAGTGAACGGGCATTTGATGACGTTCATGAAATGATTGGGAAATACCAACTAACTGACTTGGTTAGTCATGATTACGAGCTCAATGATTTGCACGAGAACGTCAAGGTGCATGCCTACGGGATGCAGAAAAAAAACGCAATAGCTTAAGGGGGCCAACCTTTAGACTAATCCTCTCGGTTGTGAGAAGTTCGAAATTTCCCTTCTAGCTTGAACTGCTTCATTTATGGGCTTGAACTAGTGCGGATTTGGCACGTCCTGATGAGGACAAGTCTCGACATAGCGGGGGATCTGCCGCATGACAGGTTCTCGGGAGTCAGCCCCGAACGCGCCATGTCAGAGAGTCAGCAATATATTTACCCAGTTTTTGAGCAACAGAAAGCAGACCTTCTGCTTCACCTTCTAGAGGGAAATACAGAGTGGGGGCAGGTGTTGGTATTCCTGCGCACCCGGGAAAGTGTGCATGAACTTGCGAGTGAACTCAACAAGGAGGGGATTCCTACAGAGTCGCTGCACGGTAAGCAAAAGCAAGAGGTGAAGGATCGTTCACTTGCTAGCTTTAAAGATGGGAAGTGCAGAGTGCTCGTTGTTACGGATGCTGTCGCTAGAGCCATCGACTGGACTGGTACGCCTGTAGTAATCAACTATGATTACCCCGAGCTTGAGGAAGACTACCTCACTAGACTTGATACAGTTTCAGCGATGTTCACTTTCCTCACGCCTCAAAACAAGAGCTCCTTAGAGCATCTCGAGGCTAAGTTAGAGTCGCTCATAGAGTCGTTAGCCGCTGAGGGGTTTGAGTATGACGCTATTGAGGTGAAGGAGCGTGTGAGGCGAAATAAGACGCCGAAGAAGGGACCGCGATCCAAGCCTCTTCAGCACAAAAAGAAGAAGTGGAAGCCTAAGAAGTACACACGTTAGAGGGTGCTATTTTTTTAGCATATCAGTGGTTTTTTCTTGAGTTTGTCGTGCTGCTGTCGATGCTGTGAGGCGCAGATCATGGAGAGTAAAAAGAAGGTAGTAATCGCATGCGGAGGGACTGGAGGGCATCTCTTTCCTGGAGTGGCAGTGGCGCAAGAAATGAAACGCCGCGGGCATTCCGTACGTTTGCTTATTTCTGAAAAAAAAGTAGATACCCAAGCATCTGAGAAATACGGTGAGCTAGAGTTTGATACAGTTCCTGCAATCGCCAAGCCTCCGACTCTCTCGCCTAAGATGCTTCCTTTTCTATGGAAATTGCTGAAGACGACGGCTAAGTGTAAAGGTTTGCTGAGGAAGTTTGAAGCGGATGCTGTGATCGGCATGGGGGGATTCACCTCACTACCGCCCGTGATGGCTGGGAAAAAGTTGGGTGCGAAGACCTTTGTTCACGACTCCAATGCCCTGCCAGGTAAAGCAAATCGACTCACGGCAAAGTGGTGCGATAAGGTGTTGTTAGGAATGACTGAGGCACGTTCGTATTTCCCACAGTCTGAGATCGAGATCACAGGCACACCGGTTCGTGAGGAATTGCGCCAGTTGCCTTCGCGTGAAGTTGCTGCTGAGAAGCTTGGCCTAAACCCATCTTTGAATACTGTGTTAGTGATGGGTGGTAGTCAGGGAGCTAGACAACTCAATAGCTTGGTCGTGGAAGCTTCAAAGGCGATGCCCGACATTCAGTTCATCCATATCACCGGTAACTTAGATTACGATAGAGTCAAAACTGAGATGGGCGAACATTGCCCGAACCACAAGCTTATCGCTTTTTGCGATGACATGTCTAGCATTTATGCGATCACTGATTTGGCAATAATGCGAGCTGGAGCTTCGAGCTTGAGCGAGATTTCCTACTTAGGTCTGGCGTCGATTTTGGTGCCATATCCTTATGCTGCGGATGACCACCAGACAAAAAATGCAGAAGTCTTTGCTGCCGCCAATGCGGCTGTGCTCAGGCAGGAATCAGAGTTGGATGCTGGGATGTTAGTGGCAGACGTCACTCACATATTTGCGGAGCCTGAAAATTTAGAAAAAATGAGTACTGCTTCAGCGGCACTTGGAGTGAAAGATGCGGCGACTCGCGTCTGTACAGTGATTGAAAGAGCGTAATGAAGGATTTTAGTGAGAGATTGATGCTGCCGGGCGTTCCAATGCGCGTTCACCTTATTGGTGTGGCTGGTTCAGGTATGAGCGGTCTAGCTTCTCTGTTGTTAGGCATGGGACATAAGGTGAGCGGCTGTGATCGTGTCACCAGCGCCGAGACCGAGCGCCTGCAGCGCGCTGGCTTAGCATTTTCTAGCCCGCACAATGCGCATTCAGTGGCAGCTGCCGATGTGGTGGTGTATTCCTCCGCGATTCGTGATGAGAATGTGGCTTTGGCTGCAGCACGCGAGTCTGGCATCCCGACGGTTCGCCGCGCCGAATGCCTGGCGGCAATTTTAGCTACCAAGGATGGAGTCGTCATTTCAGGAACACACGGAAAAACAACAACCTCTGCAATGAGTGCGCATGTGTTGCGCCGTGGAGCAGTCCACCCGTCGCATTATGTGGGGGCGGAAATTCCAGTTTTAGGCGCCAATGCGCACTGGGACGAACAAGGTGAACTAATGGTGGCTGAAGGTGATGAGAGCGATGGCACGCTGGCGCTCTATAAGCCAAAGCACGCCGTGGTGCTCAATGTGGAGGAGGAGCACCTCGATTTTTATAGCGGGATCGATCACATCAAGCAGGTATTCACTACTTTGTTAGATAGAACCTCAGGATGTGTGATTTATTGCGGTGAGTGCCCAGTCGCTACAGAGCTCTGTGGATCCCGAGAAAATTCTATTTCCTATGGCTGGAGCGGCACCGACTATGTGGCCGAAAATATCAAAGAACAGGGAGGGATTGTTGCATTTGATGTGATTCACCAAGGTGAAAATCTCGGACGTGTTGAGCTAGGGGTTCCTGGCCGGCACAATGCCCTCAATGCTTTAGCATCAATAGCTCTAGCAGCAGTTTGTGGAGTTTCCTTTAACGACGCCTCACGCGCGCTGGCTACTTTTGCCGGTGCTCGCCGTAGATTTGAAACTAAGTATCTCAGCCCACGTCTGAGGGTGATTGATGACTACGGTCACCACCCCACTGAACTGGCGGCGACATTGCAGACAGCTCGCTCGCTCAATCCCAAGCGAATAGTCGTTTTATTCCAACCTCACCGTTTCAGTCGGACTCAGAAGTTGGCTGACGATTTCGGTAGAGTGTTGCAGGCTGCTGACCGGGTCTTTGTCACTGACGTTTACCCAGCATCTGAATTACCGATTGATGGAGTAAGCGGCCAGACGATTGTGGACGCCATGAAGGCGCATGGGAATATACAGGCTGAGGTTGTTGGATGTGTTCCCAAGGCGCATTACGCGGTGGGTAACGCACTAAAGGAAGGGGATATGCTGATCACTTTAGGCGCCGGAAATGTGCACGAAGCCGGAACGAAAATTGCACGTGATCAAGTGGTGCTAGAGGATCTTCTTGGCAGGTGTGGTGAAGGGAACGCGAAAGTCCATTTGTACGAACCGATGCGCAAACACACCACGATGTTAGTCGGTGGGCCGGCTCAATTTTGGGTAGAACCTCAGACGCATAATTGCTTTGCGAGAGCTGTAAAGTATTGCCGTGAGCGTGGGATTCCAGTCCGAGTTCTCGGACGTGGATCTAACTTGTTAGTGCGTGATGGCGGTATCCGGGGTGTGGTCATCCATCCATCGAAAGGCGTGTTTGGCGAGGTTGTTGTAGAGGGTGATACAATTACTGCAGGAGCTGGTGTGCGCTTTAAAAAGCTTGCGAGTATGGCTCAGAAGGCTGGTCTGACTGGCTTTGAGTGGATGGAAGGAATTCCTGGGAATGTCGGCGGCGGGCTTCGGATGAATGCTGGAGCCATGGGGACTGAGACATTTGATCAGGTAGTCGAAGTGACATTCCTCGACGAGGATGGTGAGATTCGCACCCGCAAGCGTGATGAGATCGATGCGTCTTATAGGGATGTGCCGGAGCTTCGTCGTAGTTTTGCCTTGAGTGCGCGCTTTAAAGGCTCTGCTGCTGAGCTGGGAACCATTCAGCAAAAAATGGAAACCTCGATGGCAAAGCGTCGTAGTTCGCAGCCGCTAGCCGCTAGCGCGGGATGTATTTTCAAGAATCCGGGCTCGATGCCAGCTGGGATGTTAGTGGACACATTGGGTTTCAAGGATTCGGGGGTTGGCAAGGCTAGGGTCTCGCTCGAGCATGGTAACTTTATTGTCAATGACGGGAAGGCCTCAGCGCAGGATGTGTTAGGCCTGATCGACCAAATCCGCACAAAGGCGAAACAAGAGAAGAGCGTTGAGCTTGAGACCGAAGTGCAAATCATCGGTGAAGATACTTTCCTTTTTTAATATTTAGAACAATGAACAAAGAGATCAAAATAGCAGTAGCCATGGGTGGTCCAGGCTCTGAGCGGGATGTGTCTATGGCGACTGGTAAGGCTGTGCTGCAAGCTTTGCTTGACGAAGGTTGTGATGCGGTGGCTCTTGAAATCAACACAGATGAAATCGTGGCGCCCGCGGGCGCGGGACTGGTTTTCAATACGATCCACGGAACTTTCGGTGAAGATGGAACATTGCAAAGCCAACTCGAAAAGCAAGGGGTTGCCTACACGGGTGCTGGCTCAGCTTCTAGTTTGTTAGCTTTTGATAAGGTGGCGAGTAAGCATCGTTTCATTGAAAAAAACGTGCCAACACCTGCCTCCGAAACTGTTGATTGCAGTACTGGTGTGCAAATGCCAAAAATGCCATTGCCCTACGTAGTGAAACCTCCTCGTGAAGGATCCAGCGTTGGAGTACACATCGTTCAGGAGGATGCGGATGCTCGCGCTGCGATCGAAGATGCCGCCAAGTATGGTGACGAGGTGCTGGTCGAACAATTTGTCGAGGGCAAGGAACTCACTGTGGGCGTGCTGGAAGATGAGGTTTTCCCTATTGTGCATATTGCTCCACGCAGTGGATTCTATGATATGTCCAACAAGTATCCGTGGATGACGGGTGAAGGTGGGACTGATTATTATTGTCCTGCTGACCTGGATGCTGAGATCGCTAAAAAGGTAAAAGACGCAGCTTTAGCTGCGCATCGCGCTTTGGGGATTGAAGTCTACTCCCGAGTTGATGTACTGTTGGACTCCGACGGAAATCCTTATGTGTTAGAAGCTAACACTATACCGGGAATGACTGCGAGTAGTCTCCTGCCAAAAGCAGCGAAAGAGGCTGGCTATTCATTCGGTGAACTTTGTTTAAAAATCGCAGAAATTTCGCTGCAGACTCCAAGAGATGTTTAGAAAGAAACAGACGAATACGCGCTACGTCCGCCAGCGCTCTGACCGCATGCTTCACTTGCAGGTCAGCTCTCCGCGTATCGTTTTCTTTCAATCACGCAAGGCTATTTGGGGAGTCTTTAAGATCTGTATTGTGGTAGCAGCGCTGGGTGCTGCGGGCATCTATGGGACACATTATGTTCAGAACCATTTTCTCACTAGTCCAGAGTTCACTCTGCGCCACCTAGAGCTCAAGACGAATGGCTTTCTTAACGAAAGTGAAGTAGCGAAAATTGCGGAAATCGATCCAAGTGGGACGATCTTTTCTTTTGATATTGATCTAGCTGAAGCTCGGCTCATTGAGCGTCCCGAGGTGGTGTCTGCCGTTGTGGAGCGCCGTCTCCCCGACACGGTGAAAATAACGCTCACCGAGCGTGTACCAGTCGCATGGATTGCCTGCTCTAAGCTCGGTATGGCTGGGCGGAATCCACTTTCAGGAATGCTGATGGATGCGGATGGTGTGATATTTACCTGTCAAGGGCGCCTTTGGGATGTGGCACGGAATTTGCCAGTCATTGATATTGGTGTGGCAGTAGCACACGAATTCCCACTGGGAGAAAAGATGACCCATAAGGATGCCGCCCGAGCATTGTCTCTGCTAACCCTTATTGATGATGTGGTCAAAGGTGAGTGGACAGTGAAGCGTGTGGCTGTATCAAATTTTTATAAGTTAGTCATCACGAGCAATGACGACGTAGAAGCAACTTTTGGGATGTACGAGCATGAGCGTCAGCTCAATGATCTCATCGCGGCGCGTAATCACGCCAAAGAAACTGGCAGGGAATTAGAGTGGATCAATCTCTTGCCCAAGCATAATATTCCGGGGAATTTTAAAGAACCCTCATCTCAGTCGAATGATGGGTTAACAAGTGTGAATGACTAATCGAGTTGTAGGACCTAGATGGCTAAATCAAAGATATATGTGGGCCTAGAGATAGGCACCAGCAAGACATGCATGGTAGTAGGTGAAGTGAAGGCTGATAGCTCAGTCAAGATTCTTGGCGTGGGTGAAACAAAGTCTGTCGGCGTACGCAAGGGGGAAATTGCTGACATTGCGAATGTCCGCACCTGTGTGCGTGAGGCTTTGTTAGAAGCTGAAGATGTGTGTGATGTTGATATACGCAGTGTTTTTCTCTCGGTCACCGGCTCTCACATCTCTGGTGTGAATAACCGAGGAACCTTCCGACTTCCCGATGAGGATCAAGAAATTTCTAATGAGCATGTCGAGGAATCTAAGGAGATTGCCAGAGATATCGCAATTCCATCGGATAACGTCTACCTCCACAACATCGTACGCCAATACTGGATCGATGGCAACGAGCAGGCGAGCAATCCAGTTGGCTTGCTAGGCCGCACGCTGGAAGCTGATTTCCACATTGTGCACGGGATCAAGACTAGGATTCAAAATAGCATCAAGTGCACGCGTGAAATCCCTCTCGATGTCGATGATATCGTTTTTGCTCCTATTGCCTCAGCGCAGATCGCACTGAATCGTCAGGACAAAGAAGCGGGAGCGCTGGTGATCGATATTGGCGGAGGCACGACGGATTACGTGCTTTATTTGAATGGTGCCGTGGCGGCCTCTGGTTGTATTCCAGTGGGTGGTGATCATGTCACCAATGACATTCACCTAGTCACTCAAATGCCACTTTCCAAAGCTGAAAAGGTAAAATGCACCGAGGGCGACGCCTCAGGCGATCCGGCGCGCTCGGTGGGCACAGTCACGATCCCTGACGATAAAGGTTTCCCAGAATTAGAGATCAAGCGCCAGTTACTCAATGACATCATCCGAGGTCGCCTAGAGGAGACTCTGCAGTTGGTGAAACAAAAACTTCCCGATGGCTCACTAGAAAAAGTGGGAACTGGAGTATTTCTCACTGGTGGGTCGAGCTTGATGCGCGGCTTTGGCGAATTAGCAAATGACGTTTTCCATCTACCTATCTACAGGCCCGAGCAGCCTGAAGTGAGTGGTATTCATGAATACTTTCGTGACCCACAGTATTCCACGGTGGTCGGACTTATCCGCTACGCTCAACTCATGGACGAAGATAGCCCGCAGGAGAAAGCTGGAGTTTTAGGTAAGTTAGTCAAAGCCGTCTGGCCGTTTTAGGTCGAGTTGGCTTAAAAATTCAGCACGGTGAGGCAGTCTGGGTTATTGGGCTGTCTGTGGTCACGAAACGTGGTGTGGGATAGTGTTTGTAACTCGCCTATACTCTGGATATTAGATTATGTCATGGAGCTGAATCTGTAAAAATGTATAATTAAGTGAGTTTGGCGTTGCAATTAAGCGGATTATGGAGATTGTCCGTCCTCCCTCCAACTTAAATCACTTTCTCAAAATCAATATCTTATGACTGACAAGATCCGAAACATTGCAATTATTGCACACGTTGACCACGGCAAGACGACGCTCGTGGATAAATTACTTGAAGCTGGCGGCGCCTACGCCGAACACCAGCAGGTCACTGAACGTGCTATGGACTCCATGGATCTTGAAAAAGAAAAGGGAATCACTATCAAGTCAAAGAACACTTCCATTCACTGGAACGACCACATCATCAACATCATCGATACTCCAGGACACGCCGACTTCGGTGGTGAAGTAGAGCGCGTGATGAAAATGGTAGACGGTGTTTTCCTCGTGGTTGATGCCTATGAAGGCCCACAGGCTCAGACTCGTTTTGTTCTTAAGAAGGCCCTCGCTGAAGGCCTTTCGCCAATCGTTGTTGTCAACAAGGTGGATCGCGATTTCGCACGTCCTTCTGAAGTACGTGACATGGTTCTCGAACTCTTCCTCGACCTCGAAGCAACTGAAGAGCAGTTCGAAGCTCCTTTCTTCTACGGTTCCGCTAAAAACGGTTTCTTCGTGGGCAACCTCGAAGAAGACGAGCACAAGGACATGACTCCTTTGCTCCAAGGCATCATCGACAGCGTTCCTGCTCCAGTAGCAAACGCAGAAGAGCCATTCCGCATGCTCGTTTCCAACATCGACTGGGACAACTACGTTGGTCGTGTTGCCCTCGGAAAAGTTCTCTCAGGTGAGGCTAAAAAAGGTGACAATATCTGGCTCCTCCGCAAAGACGGTACAAAGCAGCGCAGCAAGATCACTCGCGTATTCGAATACGGTGCAAGCGCATCTGATGAGTCCGCAATCGCTTCCGCTGGTAACATCGTTGGTATCTCAGGATTCGAAGACATCGACATCGGTGAGACACTCGCTATTAAAGAAGATGCTGAGCCGCTTCCGTTCATCGACATCGACCCACCGACAATCACGATGCAGTTCAGCATCAACAACGGACCATTCAACGGCCGTGACGGCAAGCACGTCACATCCCGTGCGATCCGTGAGCGTCTTGATCGTGAGATCAAAACAAACATCTCTATCGAAGTTTCTGACGCTGAGCACGCAGGTGTGTTCAACGTAGCTGCTCGTGGTGCGATGCAGATCGCAGTTCTCGTTGAGACAATGCGCCGAGAAGGTTTCGAACTTCTCGTTTCTCGCCCAAGCGTTATCACGAAGCGTGTTGACGATAAGCTCATGGAGCCATTCGAGACACTCTACGTAGAATGTCCAGACGACGCACTCGGCGGCGTGATGAAGTCACTCGCTACTCGTAAGGGCCGCGTTGACAGCATGGGTACCAATGCTCACGGAGCAACACTCGAAGCTACGATCTCCACACGTGGAATTATCGGATTCGAATTCGAACTTCTCAACCTTTCAAGCGGTCACGGCATCATGTCCCACCTCTTCAAGGAGTACGCACCACACTGTGGTGAGATCGTCACACGTAAGACTGGAGCGCTCATCTCAATGGCGACAGGTACAGCAATGCAGTACTCACTCATTCCAATCACTGAGCGTGGCAAGCTATTCATCGCACCTGGTGAAGAAGTTTACGAAGGTCAGATCATTGGTGAGAACCCACGCCTCGTGGATCTTTCAGTGAACCCTGTTAAAGAAAAGGCACTCACTAACCACCGTTCGGCTGGTAAGGACAACACAGTGACTCTTCCACCACCACTCGCAATGGGGCTGGAGCGTGCAATCGAATACATCAATGGTGACGAGCTCGTTGAGGCGACTCCTAACTTCCTCCGTATCCGTAAGCGTGTTCTCTGCCCGAACGAGCGTAAGCGCTCCGAGCGTCAGTCAAAGAGCGTTGAAGCTAACGTGTAAGCGACTTTAGATTTCAAATCTAAGAATTTCAAAAGGCGGTTCCCACTGGGAGCCGCCTTTTTTTGTGTGTAGCAGAGTTCCTTTCGAGGTATCAGGACATGTTACTCGTCATGCTGTGCCATGAGGATGTATTCATCGGCGTCGGTGGCATTTTGGAAGAAGGAGCAGAGGCCGTCGTAGATTTGCCAGAGTGGGGCGGCGATGAGTTCCTGTTGGGTCCATTTTTTATGGGGTGGGACTGCGTCTGAGTTGAGAGATTCTAGCTTGGCCTTTGCTTGGAGGACTTCGACTGGTAGTGAGGTTAGCGAGTCGTTGATCTCATCGATCTGTGCAGGAAAGAGAACACGGATGGGGCCATGGTCGTTGGAGATGCTGGTGGCTCTGCCGGCTTTGGCTAGCTGGGCAAGTGGTGAAAGATCTTCGGTGGAATTTTGAATCGTGTGCATCAGTAGCCCGATCTGGTCTTCAATAGAGTACACCTGGCCCTGGCCGTTCCATCGGCCTTCTAGAGTTTGAAAGAGAGTTTCGGGATTGGCTGATTCTGCATTACCAGCAAGTTGCCGGACGAGTTGGCTATCAAATCCGAGGTCGTTGACTAGGCTGAGTACTAGCTCTTCATCGTCGATGAGGGCGTCTAGGTCATCGGTAGCGACGCGCGTGAAGGTGGTGATCATGAATGGGGGAGAATTGAGAATGTAGCACAGAGAAGCAAGTACCAATCGTGCTTGCTAGTGGCTGAAACTCGGGTCATTTTGGTGAAGCACAATGATTTCACGTAGAAAGCAGCAATACCCAGTCGGTAATTCCTTGTACCAGTATCTCTATCACTTTGGTAGGCATTCTAACATTCCGTTGGTGTATGATGACCTTTTACGATTTGTCGGGGCGATCCCATACGAAGACCCCACTGGTCTCGAGACGCTTTGGCTGACTGTGATGTATCCTCCAGAGGAGCAAAAGAAGCTGTGTGAAGATCTCATTAGCATTTATACAGCACTGAAGATTGGTGGGGACACACCGCTCCACGAGCACCTATCGGTGGATCGTATCGACTTCGGGGAATTTGGCAATTCACGTCCTTTTCGGATCAAGATAACGAACCAGTTCAACGACAACTCAGACTACTTTTATGTGAAAGTTGCTGACGCTTCACGGATTTTTGGACTGGAGCTCGAACACATACTTTCGCCTAACAGAATGAACTATTTGGTGAATGGGAACACGCTCATTGAGGATCACATCGCTGGAGTACCGGGCGATGTTTTTTTACGTGAATATCTAGATAATCCAGAGCTCAACAAGGTGCGTATCGCGAAGGAATTTACTAAATTCAACGAACGCTGTTTTATTCGTCTTCTCGGAGACATGCGCTCGGTCAACTATGTGGTGGATATCACACCTGACTTCGAGGAGGTGCAGTACCGGGTGCGGCCCATCGATTTTGACCAACAATCCTATGAGGGCCAAGGTCGGATCTACCTTTCCTATAATTTCCGCTCCAACCGCAAGATTACGAAACTGAGTTTTGATTCACTCAACCGTCAGACGATCAGCCAGTACGCAGAGGAGGAGCGCTCGCAGATGGCACGGCGGGCGGCTTCTGAAAGTCGACGGCTTTCGGCAATTTTAAAAATAATGAAACGCTCCACGATCTGCCCTGATACACATGTGGACTTGCTCGGGAAAGAGTTAGATGAGATGCATAAGACTGATAAATTTAAGCATATAAAGACGATGGGGGAGATGACTGCGGAGCACATCTGCCACGTGTTGAATATGCCCGACCTCAAATACTAAACTTAAAAACAATGATCATTATACTTAATAAACCATACGGCGTACTCAGCCAATTTAACCAAAACCCCGATTACCCAGAGCAAAAGACTCTAGCAGATCTGGATTTACCCCTACCACCTAAGACGATGCCGGTGGGTCGCTTGGATATGGACTCGGAAGGTTTGCTGCTGCTTACTGATGAAAAGGGTTTTGAGCAAAGCCTCATTCACCCGAAGCATGGGCACAGAAGAACTTACCTCGTGCAGGTCGATGGCACGCCCAAGCATTCGGTGATCGAAATGCTTAGATCTGGAGGTATTGAAATTCGTGGTCATCGCACCAAGAAGTGCCGAGCAAGTCTACTCAAGGAGGCGCCTGAGTTGCAGGAACGCGTTCCTCCAGTAGACGCGGCGCAGGCAGATCGCTCAGCATGGTTGAGCATAGAGCTTACTGAAGGGAAAAATCGACAAGTCAGGCGAATGACTGCCAAAGTGGGTTTCCCGACCTTGCGCTTGATTCGTCACAAGATTGGCAACTTCGAGGTGGCTGATCTTAAAGTTGGTGAGTGGCGAGTGATTAGTGAATCCGAGCGTGCTCAATTGTTCGAAAGCTAGCCGATGTGATCGCCAATGCCCTATGGTAATTAGACTGAAATTTATTTGTTGAGTCTTGGTGCTTGCTACCTAGGCTCAATACGTGTTAGACCATTAGCTCTACTTTCGAAAAGTCCATCTATGGTTAAACCAATAATATTAGGAACAGTCGGCGTTGGAATCGCTTTTTTAGTGAACCACGTCTACGCGATTTCGGCAGACGATGACATTTTCTTCCGTTTATCCGTCACTGTTCTCGCGGGGCTCTATGCGGGCTTGTTGTTCCTTATTTTTGTGCTCCCAGCTATCTCTGATGGGATAGCTCGGTTGATGTTTAGTGATCCGGGTGGCGTGACTGAGAACGATGATCCTATGCGTGAGGCTAGGGCCTTACAAGCTCAAGGAGACTATGTGGGCGCAGTCGAGTCCTTGCGTCAGGTGGTGACTGAGGATTCCCACAACCGCTTGGCGTGGGCTGAAATGGCTAAAATTCAGATAGTTCAGTTAGATGATGCCGAAGGGGCATTGGCTATGTTAGTAGAGGCCTTAGAAGGACGGGAATGGGAAGTGGATGATGCGGCCTTTTTCATGTTTCGCATTTCTGAGGTGCAATTGGAGAATATGGACAACCGGGATGCCGCAGTGCAGATTCTTCAACAAGTGTGTACTACTTTCCCTGAGACACGTCACTCTGCGAATGCTACTCACCAATTGAGAGAACTGGGGGCGCTTTGAGATGGCGGGCCCTCGTTGGCTTGAAAATCAGCTAGCCAGATGCCCACTGGCCGCTCCCGCCGTAGCAGTCATCGCTGCAGTGCTTTATGCTGACCAACCTTCGTGGTGGTCGGCATTTTTGTTCTTAGGGGCGGTGACTCTGGGACTGCGAAGTCGCAGAGGGGTTTACCTGCTGTGCCTTTTGCTAGGAGGAGCCGCCGGATTGCATCATTCAAATCAGCTGAGTAAACAGGAGGCTGTGACCCAAGAGTTTGGGAGCTGGTGGAGTGGGGATGTGTGGCTAGCTTCCGAAGTGAAACGTGGGAAAGCCATAGCTGTGTCAGTAGAGCGGCCTAGAGTGAAGTTACAGATCTGGTTGCCAGAGCATGAGGTAGCTTGGAAACTGGGACAGCGCTTGAGGTTGAGCGGTCGCCTTGTCGAGCCTTCCATTCAGCTGAACCCTCAGGTCTTTGATGAAAGTAAATGGCTTCACCGGAAAGGGGTGGCAGGAGTGCTGGTCACACGTAAATGTGAAGTGCTCAGCGAAACTTCCTCACGCTTCATGGTGCGAAGGTTAGCTCATTTGGTGCGCGATTGGTTGAGCCTAAGGCTGACAATGGGACTGGAGCCAGACGGGGATGAAGCCAAAATAATCCGCGCCATGACTCTAGGAGAACGCCCAGAAAAGAGCGCAGAATTACTCGCGGATTTTCGCCATAGCGGGGCGATTCATGTGTTTGCTGTGAGCGGTCTTCACGTGATGATGGTCGGCAGTATGGTGGCTGTTTTGCTCAAGGCTTTTGGCTGTGGACGAAGAGTGTGGGTGCCTAGCGTGATCGTTGTGATGTTTTTTTACGCTTTGGTCACCGGAATGCGACCACCTGCCATGCGGGCTGCAGTGATGGGGGCTGTGTTGTTGAGTGCCTGGCTGGTACAGCGGAAAATCGTATTAGCTAACAGCGTGGCTGCTGGAGCCATCGTTGCATTACTTTGGGACGGGCACATGCTTTTCCAACCTGGGTTTCAGCTATCCTTCGGAGTGTTGTTGGCAATCGCATTGCTGGGAGGAGTGGTGACGAAATGCTTCCATTGGCTCAGCTATGTAGATCCCTTTTTACCTCGGAGTCTCTACTCGCGCTTGCAAGAATGGAGTTTAAGAACGAGACGGAAGGTCCAGGGGGCTATGGTGGTGGCGAGCTGTGCGTGGTGTGGCTCTTCTCCTCTGACTTGGATGTATTTTCGTTTGCTGGCTCCCATTTCAATCTTCGTGAGTCTTCCATTGGTTTTGCTGCTCTATCTCATTTTGATCAGCTCTGGCGCGTCCTTGGTGCTGGGAACAGCTTGGTTGCCACTGGGTGTGGGGGTGAACCAATGGAATAGTCAGCTAGCTCACAGTTCTAAAACGATTGTTCGCCATGCAGCTGCTTTCCCTGGAGGGCATGTGCTTGATCGTCCATGGACCAAGGGGGAACGAATCGTGATCTATGCTCTTCCTGATGGGTCAGCTGCTGTTTATTTAGGAATTGGCGGAGGTATTATGTTAGACGTGGGTGGTGTTAGGGAGTTTCGGCGTGAGGTTTTTCCTAGTTTGAGTAAAAATGGGGCGAGAGTGGATAGCTTGATTTTGAGCCATGCAGACAGCAAGCATTGTGGTGGTGTGGAGCAATTATTAGAACTGACTCAGCTGAAGCAATGCTTGATCCCGGAGCGTAGCGCAATGAGTATGAATTTTAAAAGGTCTGTCGCGCTTCTTGAGGCTGCTGGAGTGCGGTTGTGCGAGACCCAAACTGGAGCTCGTTTACCCTTGGGGGATAATAGTTGGTTGGAGGTGGTCTATGCCGCCACGCGTTCGTCCGGTTTAGCGGATGACCGCAGTTTAGTTTTGCGGCTCCATTGGCGAGGTTCACGCATTTTGTTCATTGCAGATGCCGGCTATAAGTTTGAACAATGGGTGTTAGAGAATGATATTGATGTGACTGCTGATGTCCTCGTGCTTGGGAGGCACGAGAGGGATGAGCAAGTTGGGGGAGATTTCGTGCAGAAAGTTGGAGCGAAAATTGTAGTAAACTCGGATGGTGGAGTCGCGATTGGAGAGCCTAAAGATTACAGTTTACTCGGAAATGGAGCCTTGATTATTGAGCAACAAGATGGCGAATTACGTCTATTTTCTCAACTTCAAGGCGAATTGGGAGCGATAGATTGATAGGCTGCCATCAGCTGATAGATTTTGCATTGGACATTGCGTGATGAAATGCGAGTTTCACCTCTGTAATCCAATCCACTTGTTGTTATTTTCACAAAGAATTTTAGTCTGCTCTTAGCCCTGCGCTACCTCAACCCATTACGGACACACGTGTCTGTGATCACATTGATCTCATTGGCTGGAGTGGCTTTAGGGGTAATGGTTTTGTTGGTCGTGATGTCGGTGATGTCTGGCTTTGAAAATATGGTGAAAGAGCGAGTCTTAGGAGAGGCTCCACATATCACGGTGATGCGGAATCAGCCATGGGATATGCCCAATGAGGATGGCGAAGTTGTTTCAGCTGAAGAACAATGGCGGACATTGGAGGCTAATATTGAAGAGCTCCCCAGTGTGGTCAGTGCCTATCCGCTGGTGCGAGACTTCGTGATCGTGGATATTTATGGAAGCGTGATTCCAGTCGTTATGCGCGGCGTCGATACTGAGGATTCAGCGACGATGCGAGATCTTAAAAAGTTGGAAGAGGAGGGAGATGTTTCCATCGGTATGGGTTTTGTTGCAGACCAGACAGCCATCGCTGGAACCAGTGAAGTGGCTGTAATTTCTTCGATCTTTGCAGAAGAAAACAGGATCGCAGTTGGAGATGTTTTGGAAGTGATTTCAAACCGAAATATCAAGCAGCTCAAACCCCTGCTAGAGAGAAAGGGAGCGCCTTCGGTTTACGATCAATTCCCAGAGCGTTTCACCGAGATTCGTGAGTGGCTGAAGACTCGCTGGATTTCTGTGGATGGAAAAGAACAAATCTTGTATCAAGACGTGATTGAATTTCGAGATTTCCTCACGCAGTTAGAGTATGAAAATCTTCGTCAGGGCGAACGAGATGTCGTTGAGCAAGTCAGAGCAATTACCCAGTCTGAGGATTTTGATGACGACTATAATTATTACCCAACGGGTCGGTTAGTGGATTTAAATGGTGCATTCGACGATCTCCAGACGATTGATGTTGACGTCCTTGACCGCGAAGAAGAGCTGCAGCTGAACGAGTTGGCATTGCCAAAAGAAATTAGAGTAGCTGGGGTTTACCGTGCGGATCGATTCGCACCCGGGCCGCCCTTGTTAGTCCCGCTTCACTTAGCTCAAGAACTCGCTGGTGTCGGAACCACTGGAGGAGTGAATGGTGTGGCCCTACGCCTAAAAGATCCTTATCTAGCAGCTTCTGTTCTGCAGGAGGAGTTAGAGAGTGTGGTTCCCGATGGTTGGATTCCAGTCACCTGGATGGAGGAATATAAGCAGCAGTTTGGGATGATCAGCATGCAGAGCTTTATGATGACTTTAGCCTTGTCCTTCATCACCTTGATCGCCGTGTTTTCTATAGGAGCGGTGATGTTCACTGTGACGCTGCAGAAAAAGCGTGAGATCGGTGTGATGAAAGCTCTCGGAGCAACACCCGCCCAAGTAACCAATGTTTTTGCTCTTCAAGGCGTCATTGTGGGGCTCGTGGGTTCCCTCACTGGAGTGGGCTTGAGCCTGCTGGTGCTGAATAATTTGTCTGTACTCCAAGATGTCATGAGGAGCTTTGGTTTTGATCCGTTTTCTAAGGCGTTTTATGGCGGAGATCTACCGTACGAGATCAATTCGAATGAGATGGTTTATGTATGCGTTGGAGCCTTTGTGCTGTGCTCGCTGGCAGCCTATGCTCCTGCCTGGATGGCTTCACGTGCTGATGCAGCCCGCTCACTTAGAAGTCTCTAACTGAAATATGAAATGAAAGTTTGGTTGTTAATAAATGAGGAGAAATCAGGGCCTTTCGAGACATTTGATATCCGTGATCGTATCGACTCTGGTGAACTCACTCAAGAGACGCTGTGCTGGTACCAAGGGGCTGCATCTTGGGTGCCACTAGGAGATGTTGCTCAGTTTGAGACGATGTTTGACCTCGCAGAAGAGGTTTCAGAGTTAATCACTCCGCCGCCGATTCCGGAGTCAGTGAAAAATCAAACTGAGAAGATCAAGAAAGCGATAGCCGAGGAACTAAGTAAGGCGCCTCCACTCTACGCTGTCCGTCGTTTTTTTGCTAGAATTCATGATTACCTTCTCTATATGGTTCTTATCTTTGTTGTATTTCAGGACAAAGTGATTGAAATGGCGCAAGGCGATTCCGTGCTGCCGCTACTTGCTGTAGGTTTTGCCTATGTTTTATTAGATGCCATCATGATTCATGTGTGGAAGGCTTCACCTGGAAAGTTTTTGCTCGGGCTGCGAACGACCGATGCTCTTGGCCATGCTATTCCTTTAAAGTTCTCCGTCCTGCGCTCACTGCGAGTGTGGATACTGGGGCTAGGTATGGGGATTGTCGAAATTTGGCCATTCTCTCTGGCCATATCGTGGTTTCTATCGCGAAGGTTCGGATACTTTTTGTGGGACACTCCTAAGCGCTACCGAGTGGTGGCACGGCCATTTTCTGGAATCCATGTGCTAGTCTACGTGGCGAGTATTTTCGCTATGTCATTCTTACTCAACGTGAGTCTACCCGAAGATATGATAGAGGAGATGAAGAAGGATAACTGGGCGCAAGAATTTCTAGATAATTTGAAAAAATAGAGCCAGTACTTGCAGTCGTTCTTTTAAATCCTTATACCCAGATCCAACCATGTGCGATATTGTTTACTTCGACCTCGAGACCCAAAAGAGCTTTTCCGCTGTCGGTGGCGCTAAAAATAAAGCGAAGATGGGCATCTCTGTCGCCGTGACTTATTCTACTAAGTCCGAGCAATATATCGTCTACGGCGAAGACCAAATGGACGCTCTCGTCGATCAATTGGTCCGTGCTGACCTCGTCGTTGGCTGGAATCACATCCAGTTCGACTATCCCGTCCTCCAAGGTTACACAATCTACGATCTCGAGGCGCAGACGATGAATCTCGACATGATGCAATATCTAGAGGCTGAAGATAAGTTAGGTTTCAGGTTGAAGTTAGACTCAGCGGCAAAAGTAAGCTTAGGAATGGGTAAAACCGCAGACGGTCTCGACGCCCTCAAGTGGTGGAATGCCTACAAGAAGACTGGCGACGAATCCTACATGATGAAGATTGCCGAGTACTGTTGCTTTGACGTTAAAGTCACCAAGTGCGTTCACGAATACGGGATCGAGCACGGAGTCGTGCGCTACGAGGATAAGGGAGGTAATCCAGCAGAGGTTGCCGTTGAATGGAAGTAAGTCGCTAAAATCTTTCCTTCACCACGTGGGAAAAATTTCTAATCTTTGTAATGGCGGAATCTGCTAGAATTTCATCTAGTGTTTTCGTCGTGAAAGAACTCCTCGAACTCTCCTTAAATCCCTGGGTATTGCCGTTTACTGTGATGGTTGTACTTAGCTGTGTCTATTGGCTGTTAGCTCTATTGGGGACTATTGATATGGATATGTTTGATGTCGATTTAGACATTGATTCAGATGCTGATGGAATGGTTGGTGGTGTATTTGCAAGCTTACTTCAGTTTATAAATGCCACGGAAGTTCCTCTCATGTTTGTTGTGAGTGTGATGAGTGTGAGTAAATGGCTGATCAATATCGCAGCCTTACTAACCTTCAATACTGCAGGAGTTTGGTGGATTGGAATACTGACGTGGATTGGCGGGTTCTTTGTGAGTTGTTTGATCGCGGCAATCGTGACTAGGCCGTTAGTGCCTCTTTTCAAAGCATTCAAAGCTGGAGAAGATGATGAGGAAGCTATTATTGGTGCAGAAGCAATTGTGGTGACTAGTAAACTAACTGAAGAATTTGGGCAGGTGCGTGTGCTTCGTAAAAAGGGAGCGTCAGCTCAAGTCCATTGCCGTTTGGCCGATGGAGAAACCCCTCTTAAAAAAGGTGACACATTAAGTATCATAGGACGTGATGAGGGAACTCAGTTCTATATAGGAAAGAAAATTTAATAATTAAAAAGAAGATAGTATAATGATAGAAATACAAAATATAATGTCGCACAGCACAGTTGTTGCGAGTTTCGCCGACACAGTAGGTAAAGGGGCATTGCTAGGAGTTGGTTTGTTAGTGGTTTTTTTAGTAATCCTTGTTTGGGCATTCACTAATTGCTTCCGAAAAATTGAAAAAGGCACAGCGCTGATTCGTACAGGTTTGGGAGAAACTAAGGTGACTTTCACTGGCATGATGGTCTACCCAGTGATCCACCGAGCTGAGCATATGGATATCTCGCTGAAACGAATCGAGATCGACCGTACCGCGAAGAATGGATTGATCTGTAAGGACAACATGCGTGCCGACATCAAGGTTGCGTTTTTTGTCCGAGTTAACAATGTGAAGGAAGAAGTGATCCGTGTGGCTGAGGCGATCGGCTGTGATCGTGCTTCTTCTGAAATGGAGATCCGCGTTCTTTTCGATGCGAAATTCTCTGAGGCTCTCAAAACAGTGGGTAAACAGTTTGATTTCATCCAGCTCTATGAAGAGCGAGACACATTCCGTGAAGAGATCCTCAAGTGTATCGGTACGGACCTCAACGGTTTCGTCCTCGATGATGCTGCTATTGATTACCTAGAGCAAACCCCGGTTGAATCACTCGACCCTGATAACATCCTCGATGCTGAAGGTATTAAGAAAATTACTGAGCTTACGGCAAATCAAGCAAAGCTATCTAACAATATTCAAAGGGATAAAGAAAAGGTCATTAAGCAACAAGATGTGGAAGCTAGAGAAGCGATTCTCGAACTTGAACGTCAATTAGCTGAGACAGAAGCCAAGCAAGAACGCGAAGTACAAGTGGCTCAATTCCGTGAGCAAGCAGCATCCGACCAGGTGCGTGAAGAGGAGAATCAAAAAGCTGAACGTGCTCGAATTTCTTCAGAAGAGGAAATTCAAGTCGCTGAAGAGAACAAGCAGCGTCAGGTGTTGGTGGCAATGCGCAACAAAGAGCGTACGGATGCTGTTGAAATTGAGCGAGTAGAACGTGAACGTGAACTCGAAATCATCGAGCGCGAGCGAGTCACGGAACTCAAATCGATCGAGAAAGAAAAGTTTGTAGAGATCGAGAAGAAAAACATCCAAGAGGTTATCAAAGATCGTGTGGCTCTAGAGAAGACTGTGGTTATCGAGCAAGAGAAGATCAAGGACACAGAAGCCTTCGCGGGCGCTGATCGTCACAAGCAAGTCACGGTGACTACTGCTGAAGCCGAAGCTGCTGAGCGCCTCATTCGTGAGGTCAAAGAAGCGGAAGCTCGTAAAGAAGCAGCCATTCTCAAGGCTGACGAAGAGGCCTACGAAGTTCAGAAATCCGCTGAAGCGAGCAAATTAGCGAGTGAGATGAAAGCTGAAGAGCGCATCATCACTGCCGAAGCAGCACTCACAGCATCTGAGAAAGAGGCAAGTGCCAAGAAGATGCTCGCTGAAGCTGTAACCAAGGAAACTTCTGCTGAAGGGCTCGGAGAGGTTGAAGTGAAGCTTGCTGATGCAGAAGCTCTGAAGCAGCAAGGTGCTGCCCAGGCTGAAGTAGATGCACTCAGCTTCGAAGCTGAAGCGAAGGGTATCGAGCAGAAAGCTGCTGCCATGAAGCTCTTTGAAGAAGCTGGTCAGGACCACGAAGAATTCAAACTCGAGCTTGATAAGGCGAAGACTATCGAACTCGCTGAGATCGATGTCCAACGTCAGGTCGCGGAGCAACAAGCAGTAGTTATAGGTGAAGCTCTCAAGCAAGCTAAGATCGACATCGTCGGTGGCGAGTCAGAGTTCTTCAATCAGATCACCAGCGCTGTCACCAAAGGTAAGGTTGCTGATAGAATCGTGGATAACTCCAAGGTGCTGACCGACGTGAAGGAAACATTCTTCAATGGCGATCCTGAGTACTTCAAGAGCCAGATAGCAAGCTGGATTGACCAATTCGGAATCGAAACTGAAGACGTCAAGAACCTCACAGTCAGTGCATTGTTAGGAAAGATGATCCCACAAGCCGATGGCGAAACTCGCGGCAAGCTAGTAGGCCTCCTAGGAGCAGCCGAGCGCTTCGGCCTAACCAACTCCCCAGCCTCAAAATTCGTCTAAGGTTGATGGATTTTGGAACCACAGAATACACGGAAAATACAGAAATCTAGCGAGATGGAATTTTTATATGAAGATGAAAGTTACGCTCTGCTAGGTGCTGTGTTCGAAGTGTATAAAGACAGAGGGTGTGGTTTCCTAGAGGATGTTTATCATGAGTGTTTGGAGATCGAATTAAGGGAGTTGAAAATCCCGGCGGTCTCCAAACCAAAACTCGAGCTAGAGTATAAAGGGCACCGCCTCCGGAAACGGTATGAGCCAGATTTGATTTGCTACGGCAAAATCATATTGGAGCTAAAGGCATGTAAATCGATCGATCCAGTTCATATAGCTCAACTTCATAATTACCTAAAGTCCACAGGTCTGAGGGTGGGCTACGTGATCAACGTTGGAAGCTATCCAAAGGCGTCCTTCCACAGGGGAATCGTATAAATTTAAATAGCTTTCCGTGGATTCTGTGTGGTCTGTGGTTAATAGGAGTGAAGCCGCTCCACACGCAACCCATATTCGTGAGATTCGTGGTAAAGCCCAAGTCTCCAATCGACACGTCAAATTTATCGTAGATGTCAGAAGAAAATAAACAGTTAGAAGGTGGAGCTTACGAAGTGATTCGGGCTCGCTTGGAGAAGCAATCGGTCGAACTTCGTTCGCGCTTGGAGGCGCTAAATGAAGAACGGAAGTCGATTTTTGGAGCCGTCGAGTCGTCTCTCGTGTCGACCGAGCGTGTCACCACTGAGCACAACTGCGTGCCGCGAGGCCTTATTGCCATCGGCAACAATCGATTCCTGTTTGGATACAACATCCAATTCGGACTGAAGCAGACAACCGATCTCGCAGATGTCTTTGCCGTTTATCAATACGATCCTGCTGACCATAGCTTTAGTAAACTGTCGATAGACGTCGTGATAGATGACGGTGAGTTTTCTACGGACTTTGCCTACCTGTACAAATACTACAAGCAAACCGTCTTTGCGAAGTTCATGCACATCGGGCCGAATGTGTACATAGCGTTACGCGTCGGTAAGGACATCACTGACATCAAGACCTTCAAGTTTGTCATCAATGGTGATGGCACGCTGAAGTACATGGGAAACCGTTTCGATCACGAATATGTTTTCCCTAACCAACATGGTTTTAGTTGGGTGCGAGTGAACCGCGATATGCATCGCGGCGGCGAGCACCCACATATTTCTATCGAAGATAAAGTTTTCGTGGAAACTGTGGGAGGTGATCTCACTGTCAAAATCGAAGATAACACCTCAGATGGTAAAGGGGTGTATTCGGAAGAGGTGGATGACCTAGATCAGACCCTCGACGATGCTGACATTTCCTATGCGATTGTTGGGCCGCTTATAATCCTGAAAATCCTTCCATATCGTGAGAAGAAGTATCGTTACCTCGTCTTCAATGAGAAGAACCAATCTGTCGATAGGATAGATGCGATTGGCGAGTCCTGTGTATTGTTGCCAGATGACCACGGCATCATTTTTGCCAATGGTTACTACCTGCTGACCGGTGAACTCAAGACCTTCGACCATGGGCTTGAGCACATGCGCTTCGAGCGCAAGATTACTTCAGCCAATGGTGAGGACACACTCTTTGCATTCTATAATCGCACCAGTGGCGACTACGTCTTACTCAACTACAACTTGATCGAGCAAACCGTTGAAACTCCAGTAGTCTGCAATGGTTACTCGGTCTTCGACAATGGCGAGCTGATCTATTTTAAGACCGAAGATGAGGCGCAGAAGCACCACACCCTTCAGGTCTGGCAGACTCCCATCTTGAGTGCCGACGCCGTCGCTTCCCAACAGCAGGATCAAGGGAGTTATCTTTTCAAAATTGGTAACGCAGGGCTGGTTTCAGCAATGGCTGAGTGTCGCGAGTTGTTGACCTTACTGGATAAGGACGATAACTATGCTGGGCTTTACATCGACCTGGTGAAGCAAGCGACAGTCTTGCTTGATAGCTACTTCTGGATCTCTAACGAAGAAACAAAGAATCTAGCTGAACCTTTAGCGGGTATTCAGCAGGCTGCGAATAGCGCGATCGAAGAGTTCGATAAAGTGCAGGGACTTCGTAAGAGCTCGGCTGAACGTATCGAAGATGTTTCAGAGCGCTGCGAACGTTTACTTCGCAATGCTGAGCACAGTCCTCCAGATGATATTGTGGGCTTCGTCGCACAGTTGGCGGGCTTACGCACGATCCGTGGTGAAGTAATAGGACTACGCGAAATGCGCTACATGGATCTGCCACGTGTCGAAGTTCTTGAGGAACGTGTGATTGCTGCCACTGAGTTAGTTTCAGGTAAAACTGTCAGCTTCCTACTTGAGCCTCAGGCGCTGGACCCGTACCGGGCTAGGGTAGGGGAACAGAAAAAGGTTCTGACAGCTCTGACCAAAGTCACCGAAGCCGATGACCTAGGTGAGGAAATTTCTGATGCCGGTAAAGAACTCGAAATGTTGATCGACGTGGTGTCCAACCTCAAGATCGAAGATTCGACTCAGACGACGGCGATCATCGAAAGTATTTCTGCGATTTACTCTCAGCTCAATGGGGTGAAAGCCGAGCTAAAGAACAAGCGTAAGGATCTATCACGGACAGAAGGTGTCGCACAGTTTGGAGCACAGATGAACCTGTTGAGCCAGGCTGTGGTCAACTATCTAGATCTCTGTGATACGGCGGAGAAGACCGATGGCTACCTCACCAAGGTGATGGTGCAGATCGAAGAGCTCGAAGGACGATTTTCTGAATTTGATGAATATGTCGAACAACTCACCACCAAGCGTGAAGAGGTTTACAATGCCTTTGAAGGCCGTAAACAGCAGCTTTTAGAGAAGAAGAGTAAGCGTGCAAGCAGCTTGATCAAATCTGCAGACCGAGTACTCAGTGGTATTACTAACCGGGTTTCAGGCTTTAAAGAAATAAATGAGATCAACGGTTATTTTGCTGGCGATCTGATGATCGAAAAGGTGCGCGACATCATCGCACAACTGATCGATCTAGGTGATGTAGTGAAGGGTGATGACATCCAGACTCGACTTAAAACCGTCCGTGAAGACGCGGTACGTGCTCTGAAAGATCGCAACGAGCTCTATGTTGATGGAGAGAACGTGATTCAGTTCGGTAAGAACAAGTTCAACGTCAATACGCAGGACTTGGAACTCACGATTGTGCCTCACGGGGAGCACATGAGCTTTACTCTGAGCGGCACAAACTTCTTTGAGATCATTGCTGACGAGCGCTTTCTTGCAACACGTGGAGTGTGGGACCAAGAAATTATTTCTGAGAACAAAGAGGTCTATCGAGCTGAGTATCTGGTACAGCAATTACTGAAATCCGAAACGGGTAAGCAACTCGCCAAGGAGAGTGAGCAGTGGACTCACGAAAATTTATTAGCGGTGGTGCAGGAGTTCATGCAGCCGCGTTACGCCGAGAGCTACACCAAGGGGGTGCACGATAATGATGCGGCATGCCTGTTAGGTGCTATTCTTCCAATCCATACAGGTATCGGCCTGCTCCGCTACGGAGCATGCGACAGAGCTCTTGCTATGTTGTTCTGGCACGCTTGGCAGGGTGATGGAAAAGCTCAATTAGCAGGTAAGATTCGAGCTCACGCTAAGCGCAGAGAAATCTTTGGAGTGAATCGTAATGAGCTTCATAAACTAGTGAGCGAACTCACAGCGCAGCTGAATAGTTGGTGTGGAGTGAGCCAAGTCAAAGAAGCACGTGCTGAAAACGCGGCAGCTTATCTGTTCGAAGAATTATCTAACGGTGAAGCATTTGTGGTCTCACCAGAGGCGGCTGATGTGGTGAAAAAATTTAAACATAGCCTCACAGTGAAGCACGCTGAGGCGGCCTACGCTGAGACACTTTTAGATGAGCCGATTGCAGCCTATCAGATCAACCTCGATTGGTTAGAGGGATTTTTATCAACCACAGACCAAACAGAAACCGCGGAAACTGAAAAGTCAGTGTCTTCTGTGTTTTCTGTGGTTAACTACACAGTAGTCGAGGCTGCTGTGCATTTGACCCGCGGAGGCTACGAGCAGCGTGATGTCATGCACGTGCGTGTGGTGGACACTGTAGATGGAATGATAGGTGATCACGCTGTGGTGCAGGGCGGAAAGTATCAGCTCGATTACAACCAATTTAGTGAACGATTACAGAGCTTCGAGCGTGAAGCCGTGCCGACCTACTCAGCCTACCAGCATCTTAAGCAAGTGCTTGTGGAAGAGAAACGTGTGGCAATGCGTCTCGATGAATTCAAACCGAAGGTGATGAGTTCTTTCGTCCGAAACAAGCTCCTCAACAACGTCTTCTTGCCGTTGGTGGGGGATAACCTCGCCAAGCAAATTGGAACAGCGGGTAAGGACACACGAACCGATCGCATGGGCTTGCTCTTGCTCATTTCCCCTCCTGGTTATGGTAAAACGACTCTGATGGAGTATGTGGCAAATCGTTTAGGTCTCACCTTCATGAAGATCAACGGGCCTGCGCTCGGCCACGATGTGACATCGCTCGATCCAGCTGAAGCACCTAACGCAACAGCAGCGGAAGAGGTAAAGAAGCTCAACCTAGCACTTGAGATGGGGGATAATGTGATGATCTATCTCGATGATATTCAGCACACCCATTCCGAATTTCTTCAGAAATTTATCTCACTCTGTGACGGCCAACGAAAGATCGAGGGTGTCTACAAAGGTGTGGCCCGAACCTACGATCTACGCGGTAAGAAAGTTGCAGTGGTGATGGCTGGTAACCCTTACACCGAAACTGGTGGTAAGTTCCAGGTGCCAGACATGCTGTCTAACCGTGCTGACACCTACAACCTTGGCGACATCATTGGTGGGCACGCTGAGGACTTCAAGGGTTCCTACATCGAGAACTCGCTCACTTCTAACGTGGTGCTGAGTAAGCTTTCTAGCAGAAGCCAAAAGGACGTGTATGCAGTGATGCAGATTGCCCGTACAGGGAGTCAAGAGGGAGTTGATTTCGAGGCGAACTACACGCCTGCTGAGATCGACGAAATGGTCAGTGTGACCAAGCACCTGTATAGAGTGCGAGACGCCATTCTACGCGTGAATTTAGAATACATCCGCAGCGCAGCGCAGGAAGACGCGTATCGCACAGAGCCTGCTTTCAAGCTCCAAGGTTCCTACCGAAACATGAACCGCATTGCCGAAAAGGTGTTGCCGTTGATGACTGAGAAAGAAGTCGAAGGATTAGTCGTGGATCATTACGAAAATGAATCCCAGACGCTCACCACGGGTGCTGAATCAAATATCCTCAAGTTCCGCGAGATGGAGAATCTCCTCACCGACGAGCAATCAACCCGCTGGGAAGATATAAAGAAGGGCTTCAAGAAGAATCTCTTGATGGGAGCTGCAGGTGGTGATGATGACCCCGTAGCCCGGATCGTAGCGCAGCTCACTCAGTTCAACGATGGGCTCGACTCAATCAAAGACGGAATCGTCCACGCAGCGACGCACTACGGGCAACCGCAAAGCCTCGGTGAGACTACGATCAGTCATTTAGAAAAAATTATAGCAGGCCTCCGAGCTGTACCAGTCGAGGTCGATATCAAAATCGTCCCCGTAGAAGACGCCGATGGCGATGGCCAAAACGATGGAAAAATCTCGGGCATCGAAAAGAGCAAGAAATCCCCAGTAGATATTCAGCCTGAAGTGAGACAGGGTGAGTGATTAGTGGTTAAAAATTGTTTCATCGTGCTGCCTTTTAGCTTGTTTCGTGTTTTTCGCGGTAGGGATTGTTCCACTGTGCTTGGAAGTTTGGAGCTTGCTCATTGCTCGGGATCGTTCATATCTGTTAGCTATGTCTGATCCTTCCATATCTGATCCAGATCACTTTAGGCGATTGGTGGTGTTATTCCTCGTGGTGGGGATCACGGTGCTCTTTCTTTTTGTGGTGAAGAATTTCTTAATGCCGCTTTTGTTGGCTGGAATTTTCGCAGGTCTTTTGAGACCAGTATACCGGAAGCTTAATATTACTTTCAAAGGTAAGAAAGTATTGGCATCCATTGTTACGATCTTGTTGGCTCTGACTTTGGTTGGTCTCCCTCTCATCGCCTTAGCCAGTGTGGTTGTAAGCCAAGCCTACAAAGTGAGTGATTCAGCCTTCTCTTGGGTACAGTTCCAGATGGAGAACGACACCATTGGAGAGAGCGGCAAGTGGATCATTGCACAGTTTCCATCGGCTGAGGAGTTTCTGCCTGAGCAAGAGAAACTGGTAGAGATCTTCGGACAAGCAGCGAGCAAGGTAGCGACTGTGTTCATGAAAAGTCTCACATCGATGACTACAGGCGTGGCCTCGTTTCTTCTCAATTGTTTCGTGATGCTTTACGCGATGTTCTTTTTTTTAATCGATGGGCCAAAATTAGTGCGCAAAATGATGTATTATCTCCCACTTAAAAAAGAACACCGAGAGGCAATGCTAGGTCGATTTCTTCAGGTGACTAGAGCCACGCTCAAGGGCTCGGTGGTGATTGGTTTTATCCAAGGGTCTTTAGGTGGGATTGGACTCTATTTTGCAGGGGTAGAAGGAGCCGTTTTTTGGTCGGCTATCATGATGGTGCTCTCTGTTATCCCCGGTATTGGCACCCCACTTGTTTGGGGGCCAGCTGTACTGTGGCTTTTGATTCGTGGCGACTATATGGCGGGCTGCTTGTTGTTAGCCTGGAGCGCGGGGATCGTGGCCTCCATCGATAATGTCCTACGCCCTATTCTTGTCGGCAAGGATGCGAATTTACCGGATCTCTACATATTGATCGGCACCCTCGGTGGGATCTTCATGTTTGGCGCAGTAGGCCTTATCATCGGCCCGATCATCTGCGCGCTCTTTGTCACGGTCTGGGAGATCTACGGAGTGGTATACAAGAACCAACTTGAGTGCGAGTAGCCACCGCACCTACACCAGGGAGAACTGGCTCAGCCTGTTTTAAATTTAACCACTGATTTTAACCTAAAAATATGAAACCACTCGAAATCGCAAAAACTGTTCTAGAGGCCAAAGGCGGTCTTCTACACGTCAATGATATGGCGGCACTAGCCTATGAGATGGAGCTCTGTTCAGAGTCTGAATTCAAGAGCTTACCAGCTCTTCTGTCAGCTGCTTTATCTAAGGAATCGAAGACCAAGAAGCCTTTTTTTAGTAAAATCAAGGATGGTAAGGGAGGTTATGAAAAAGGTGTTTACAGGCTCAAAAAAAGTAAAAGGTTCCCAACGAACAGCTGGGGCGAGTCATAGTGAATGTGAAATACGGTCAGATGATAGATCGGCTTACTTGAATTATCTAGCACCGCACATAAAAATGTGACCTCGGCAGGCAAGGTTCTCCGAGCCTTCAGGCTGCTAATGTGTTAGAGAAGGCGTTGATCTACCCGATACCCATGCCGCTTCCCAACGGCCCATTGTTTGGCTAACGTGGGACTTAGTAGTCCACCCAATCGAGCAACCCGTGTGTTTCAGACTAGTGGCGATTCCGACAATTTACGTGATGACGCGTAAGAGCAATATTCCATTGTCGCCTTGGGGATAATCCATCAACCCAACTGTCCGGCTCGGAGAGCCATCCCTAGCTAGGTAAATGGTTGGGTGATGTGTGTGTAAATGGAGGGAGGCCTGAATGGTGCGTAGTTGAACCTTAGGACTAAGAGTTCATGCGAGCCACGTAGATGCGGTGCCATGTCTCATTTGAATGCTCATGGGGTTTCGCTACATGAGTAGTCAGTTTGAATCCGGCTTTCTTTATCGCCATCTCGAGTCTCGGCGATGGCTCGGCCATCCAGTAAGCCAGACAGCCGCCCGGATTGAGCGACTTCTTCAGCAGTGCCATAAAACTAGGCGTGTAGAGCTTTCCATTGTCCTCGGTGATCAGTTGGTCGGGCGTGTCGTCGATATCGATCAAGATCGCATCGTAGGTGTCACCTTCTCCGAGGCAGTCGAAGAGGTCGGACAGAATCACGTTGGTTCTCGGGTCATCGATCAAGGGGCCATTGTGCTCAACCAGATAGGTTTGGTTCCATTCGATGACCTGATTCATCAATTCCGCAACGTCGACGGTAGCCGGTGAGCCGACCAACTCCAGAACCCGTTTGAGGGTGAATCCCATGCCCAAGCCGCCAATAAGTACCCGTGGGTGCTCCGGGCGTGTCGCCGATCCTTCCAACAGATCGACACATCCCAAATCCGCAAGCATCTGTTCGGACCATGTTAGGTTTGTGCTCATCAGCTCCAAGCCGTTGAATTCTAGGACATAATCCTCGCCCTGCTTGTAAAGGGCGAGTAAACCACCATCGGGAAGACTGGCTCTGTCTAGTTGTATATAAGGCTCCATGGCCGCAAGTATCGCCGAATCCTTCCCCTCTACAAGGGTATTGGCATAAAACTCGGAGGGTGGACAATATTAGATCGAAGTGACGGGCTCCATGACTGAGGTGAAACGCTGATTTAGCAAGAAAGCGACTGGTATCTCATTATACCATTTGAATGGTTAGAGTGGATCAATAGCGAAACAAGACTGTGAGAGTAGCGAGGCGGGAGGAGGACGCATAGCGAGCTGTCACTATTCAAGATCTCTTATAGAGAAGGGTGTGAGGCGATCACCTCGTCGCTGAGTTTGGGGGCTTTTGACGGTATTTCCAGCTCATCGAGATGTTTGATCGATTGAATGAGCAGGATTTTAGATCGGGCGTACATAAATCTCTAGTGGGTACAGGGAGAATACTTGAAAGGTTACAAGTATCATGGACTTCTGTTTAGCACCTCTGATATAAAAGACAGGATTGGCGGTTGCTCTTTGGGGGTTCCGCGGCATGGTCACGGCTTAGACAACGTCACTCACACTCGGAAAGCAAATTTCTAGTAGTAAAAGGATGGTCCATCTTCAAAACAATTTCCATGATTACTTATCCGAAACGCGGGCTCATTTTTTGCTCCCTCCTCCTCTCCGCTTCCATCAGTCTGGCAGCCACTGTCGAGTCCGACAAAGCGCGCGCGGCCTATCCCGGTTCCTTTTCCCGGCCTCCATCCGAGGGAAAAAACTACAACACCTGGCGTGACGCCTCCGGCCCCGATATTGGTGAGACCAAGGTCGAACTCGGCCGATTGCCTTCGCGCGTCGACAATTCCGCTCGCCCCCAGTTCCCGGCAATCTACAAGCAGAAATGGGGGGCATGTGGGCAATTCGCATCCGTGGCCTCGATCTTCACTTACGAAATGAACGTGCTGAATGGCACCGTCGCAGACACGGACGCGACCTGTTTCCCGGCTCACTTTTCATGGAATATGATGAACCACGCCGAAAACAAAGGATCGGAGGCTTATCACGGTTGGGAGGTGGCCAAGCACATCGGCGTGCCCACTGCCAAGTCCCACGGTGGAGTCCGTTTGAAGAAGATCGGCCTGTGGCCAAACGGCTACCAGATCTGGCGCGAAGCGATGGAGTATCGAGTCTCGGGCTATCGCTACTCGCCGGCCAATACCATTGACCAACTCAACGAAGCCCGTGGTTGGCTTTTCGACCGCAATCAACCGCAGCCGAACAAGAAGACCCTCGGCGGGCTGTTCGCCCTGGACGGCCGCATGGGCGAGTTAAAAAAAGTAACAGTCACCATTCCAAAAGGAGAACATGCGGCGGGCGAAGACATCTGGACCCGCTGGGGGCCCAGCGGCTACGGCCACGGCATCACCTGTGTGGGGTACGACGACCAGGTCGGACACGACTTGAATGGCGACGGAAAGATCACCAACGATCTCGACCTCAACGGCGATGGTAAAGTCACGCTCGCCGACTGGGAACGCGGTGCCTACATCGTCGTCAACTCATGGGGCAAGACGTGGTCAAAGGACGGCCGCATCTATTTGCTCTACAGCGCCATGATTGACCCGACCTGGAAACGTGGCAACTATCTGGGCCGGGCCGAAGTTACCCGTTATCTGCCTCGCCGCACGCTGAGGCTCAAGCTCGCTTGCGACGACCGGACCGATCTGCGGATGACCATAGGCATTGCCGGGGATAAGAACGCCTCAGCTCCCGAGCACGAATTCGCACCGCAGGCCTTCAACGGATGGCCGCTCTTCGGCGGAGGCAATGCCGGCCACGTTCCCATGGCTGGCCCGGGTGATGACACTCCGATCGAAGTCGGAATCGATCTCACTTCTTTGCTGAAAAACTTAGGACCCGACAACGACGGCAAAGGTCGACTCTTCCTACGCCTCAGCCGCGCCGACGGCAGCAACGCCACCGGCGAATTACACGAATGCGCCGTGCGCAGCTATGACCCCAAGGGCGGCTTCCTCGGTGAATCGCCACTGATTATTAAAGATGGAAACTTTGGCGAATCGCACTTCACGATCGATGCCGTCATCAGTGACCTCGTAAGCGATTGATGGGCAAAAGTGAGCGACGCGTGCTTTAGCTATAGAGACCAACAACTCACGCTACCCCCCAGAAACACTGCACTCTCTCATACTTCGTCTGTCTAAGTATATAGGCTAGGTTCTCATTCACCGGCTGGGCTTTTCGTGCCGTAGAAGATGCTTCCAGCTTCTTTGCTGACGATTGGCAGACTTTTGACACGCTCCAACTGTCGAAAGTCAGAAGGTCGAAAGTCTAACCACATCGCGTGGGCGCGATAACGCAGAATCAAAGTCACCAGACTTTGCTAGCTTGAGCTTCGACTTTCAGACCTTCGACATTCCCCAGTGCGCATGATCTATGAGACTGACTAAATGGGCTGTGGGAAAAGTTGCTCGCTTCTCTGGCGTCTGAATTATAAAAAGCTTCACACATGGTTAGAATATATACCTGCACCATTGTTGCGATCGTAACAATGCTGATGCCTTGGCAAGCTTCCGCAAAAGAAGCGTCCAGCCGACCAAACATCCTGCTGTTTACCGCTGATGACCTGCATGCTGAATCACTGCGGACGTATGGCAGCATGTCGGACATGACTCCCAACTTGGACCGCTTTGCCAAATCCGGCCTGGTATTTAACCGGGCTCATGTCAATGCCGCCATCTGCAGCCCAAGCCGTAAGATTATCGCCACCGGGCTCTACGGCCACAACTCAGGAGCTATGGGGTTTCGCCTCGCGCGCAAGGGAACTCCACATCTGATAAACACCCTCCATGCCGCCGGCTATCTAACTGGCGTCATCGACAAAGTCCCGCACTCTACTCCCCATTCCGACACCCAATGGGATTTCATCAAAGGGAAAAATGCGGCAGAAACCGCCCATGGCCGCAGTCCTAGCCTATTCTACAAACACACAAAAGCCTTTCTTGAGCAGAGCAAAACCGACAACAAGCCGTTTTACCTAATGGTCAACTCGCGGGATCCGCACCGGCCGTATTGCAGCCCTGATAATCTGGGACACCCCAAGGCGGAAGCTCCCAGTAAGTTCTACACCCCAGAAGAGGTGGAGATTCCAGGTTTCTTACCCGACCTGCCGATGGTGCGAAGTGAACTCGCGTCCTACCAAAATTCTGTCCACAGGATGGATGACACCTTTGGCAGGACAATGCAGGCGTTGAATGAGTCCGGACTTGCCGGCAACACCCTCGTGATATTCATCAGCGACAACGGCCAAGCCACACCCTTTGCCAAGGCTAACACCTGGTACCACGCGAGCCGCACTCCTATGCTCGTGCGCCTTCCGGGAGTGGTTAAACCGGGCCGCCGCGATGACACGCACTTTGTATCCGTCGTTGATTTCTTACCGACCTTTCTCGAGTTCACAGGCGTCAAAGGCCCAGCCAAATTGGATGGTCGCTCGTTCCTGCCCTTGCTCAAAGGTGAAACTCAAACAGGCCGCGACTTTGTTTTTACCCAGATCGATTCGTTAGCGAGTGGTGCTGCATACCCAATGCGCTGCATCCAAAGCAAGAGCAAGGCTTACATCTACAATCCATTCAGCAATGGAACGCGCTTCTATAAAAATGCCAACGAAGGAAAAACCATGCAGGCCATGAAAACGGCGGCGGCAACAGATCCCGCCATTGCTGCACGTATTGAACTCTTCCGCCATCGTGTGCCAGAAGAATTCTATGACACCGTGAAGGACCCTAACTGCCTCAACAACCTGATCGACGACCCTGAGTACAAATCCGAAATTTCCGCCATGAAGACCACGCTTGAAGCATGGATGGTCACCGCTACGGATCCAATGCTTGAAGCCTTCCAGGACCTCAGTAATCGGGAAACGACCGAGAAGGTTATTGCCGCGACCTATGGCAGCCCAAAGGCCAAACACGCTAAAAAGAAAAAAAGTAAGAATTAGAAATTCCTGCCTAACCCCTTTTTTGATCCCTTTTTTCCTTTTCTATGTGGATTGAGGGTCAGATATCTGATTGTACATCGGGCGATGACACTGGAATGGTTAGGGACCCAAGGCCTCCCATGTATAGAAAAACAGTGGAACCTCATTCGCTATCCTAATGGTCCTAAAAGATCAAAAGGTTAGCTTATGACAGCTAGAAACCGCCGTGCTACGGACCCGTATGGCCGGTGGTGTGGGGGGCGGGAGTTAGAGCCTCCCGCCTACCCGATTTTGCCTGTCGTCTGGGCAGAGTAGAAACAAGTTGCGGGGCGTTTGGTAGACACAGATCACCGGCTTCTCCTGCGCTCCATTGTTAGCCCAAGGATGCTTAGAAGGACGAGTTCTGTTGAGTGCCAAATTTTTGGTTGCACAATATTTACCCTTGCGAATGATACAGAGTAGCTAAAGTTATGGTAAGCATACAACGTTATACTAATTCTTGGGTTTTGCCGCTTGCGGTGATTTCGCTAGTGATCGCAATGCCTACTGCTCGAGCAGCAGTGTATACCTATGATCTCGTAAGCGTTTCTGGTCTGCAAAACGGCGCCGGACTTGTGGGTAACATCACCGTCAACACGGGGACAACCACAAGTGTCGACGGGAATTATTATCTCGGCCACGCTTCCATTATCGCATGGAACTTTACGGTGAGCCCAACAGTCGGCGTCGACTTCAGCGGCAGTCACACCGGCGTGAACCCATCTGCGACGGGAACGGGTAGCACTTCTGCACTCTATGCGACCCCCACGACTCTGTCGGTCGTCGAGGGAGGGTCACTGCTGCTGGCTTCCGGGCTGCTGGATCCCAGTCAGGATCAACTCGATTGGAATAATCAATCTAGTAGCACAGGGCTTTATCTTGCATCAGATGGCATCGCGACATGGTTTGAAGTAGACAAAACAGCGCTGGACAGCAACTTCTCCTCCTATGCGATTCCTGGCGACATCGGCAATTGGGTCATTGCCACGGCCGTCCCGGAACCAAGTGTCACGCTGATGAGTCTTCTGGGCGCCCTCTTTTTAATGCGCCGCCGCCGGTGAGCCCGCATGGTGAAGCTCACAGCCGACTTCCTGCAAAGGGGAGCGGCCCTCTCGCTTTGTAGAAGAAGCCATTGCCACGGTCGGCCATTCATTTGCGCAATTTTCGTAACAACGGGGCATTTCACCATGCTAAGCAAGGCCCTCCATTAAACATCGTTAAAATCGGCACGCTGCTCCGCGAGATGTGCCTTGACCGCTTGGCGTGCGCGATGGAGGTCAAGATCGTCGCAGGATCGTCCCCCTTCTTTTAGCTTGCCGTATTGGTCGAAGAGGCAGATGCATCCGCCTTCGAAGACAACCTCAATATCTCCGTTGGGCTTGGTGCGCAGTTCTGGCGAAGAGCTGTTGTCCGGCCGCGTCGGGGTTGCTGCCGAGGGAGGCGTGTTGGAATTTTCGGGAACTTCCACCACGCAGGAAGAGCTGGCGAGAGCAAGGCCAAGGGCCAGAATGGGAAGGGCTGTTTTCATCATGGTTTCTTTTCAATTGAGTGATTATAAAATCAGTATTCGGTGGTCTTGTCGATCTTGAGCAGCCAACCAGCTTCACCGGCCTTGAGTTTGTATTGCAACTGTCGGATCTTGCCAGTGGGTTTGGCGTTGGAGTCGCCTGTCTTGTAGATCGGGAAGCGGCGCAGCAAGGAGCCCTCTCCCACGGCGAACTGATTGTGACCCATGTAGCCTTTTGAGTTCACCTTGTCCTCCTCCAGATCGGGCAGGAAAATCTCGGTCAGTGACTTTTTCTGGTTGGCCGCGTAGGCGACCAGCGAGCCATAACTCCCGCTTCCGGCCGAGGTGACATAGACATAGATTTCCGGGAACCCGTTCGCATCGAGATCCTCGACTTCCGCGCCGGTGACCGAGCCGTCCACCTCGATCACGATGGGCTTGTTCTCTCCTTCCAGACCGCTCGGAGTGATGGTCAGCTTGTTGATGGAACCTTCGTTCGGGCACTTCACCTGGAAGGTAATGCCTTGCAGCGAGAGCTTCTTGTCGAAGCCCTTGGACGGGGCCGCTTCCTCAGCCGTGGAGACGAGGCTGCAGGCGGCAAGGGTGATCAGGGACAGGAGCGGAGTCGTTGGGAATTTCATCGGGATTGGCGGATTACGGCTTTCGGGGATAAGAGCATTCCGGAGGAACTCGATCAATCCTGCATTCCGCGCGCCCAGGAGGGCTGGCCGTTGTGGATGGCGAAGGCGAGCACCTTGTCACGCAGGGTTCCGGTGCGCACGTCAAAGAGTTGGACGGTGGCCGGACCATGGTTGCCGCGGGATTTCACGACCATCTGTCGTTGTCCGGACCTGAAATGATGTTTTTCCACATTCGGAGAGGCGGTGCGTAGCGTAGAGATTACTCTTCCGCCCTGCATGATGGTGACCTTACCCTGACCAACTTTCGCCGTCATTGCTCCGTGACCCTGCGGATGTCCGGGATTCACATCATGGCGGGTGTAGTTGCGGTAGCCCTTGTTGTAACCTTCGATAAACTTCACCTTTCCAGAGAAATCATAAGAAGAGGTGTAGGCGGCTGAGTTCGAAGACCTGCCTCGGGACGCATCCGCTTTGCCGGAAGAGTAGCCTCTGTTATAAATGGCCTGGAGGGGCGCTTCATAGCTGCTCGCCGGGGCGTAGGAAGACGGGGTGTAACCCGGGCCGCTGGAGCCTGTTTCAACGACGCAGGATGAAAGCAGCAACAAGGGGGCTATGGCTGATAGAGTGATGGTAAGTCTCTTCATGGTGTTTTGAATAATATTACTTTCCGGGGTTGGAGCAAGTTCAAAATTAAGGAGTGGTTCGAGGAGGATCGGGAGAACAGGGGGGTGATCGGCCCCATGATCATTGTCCTTATTCGTCTTATTTTTTTTGCAGAACGTCAAAGCCCTCTCACACCTGCCCGTGGCAGGGCCTAATGAGCCACATGAGACAGACTAAATGTGCAGTAACTCCAATAATCCCTTGTTCTACAAAGGATCTTGGAAGATTGTCTGGTTCTATGGAGAGTTATATCAGCCAGGGTTGTTTGGTGATGACGGGCTTGAATGGCATATTACTCATGGGGCCTGACCCACTTTTTGTACATGTTAGAAATGGCTCTCCGTAGGTTCACAATACATCAAACCTATTTATTGACCCCCTTGTGGTTCATAAACTCCCAAATACGGTTCATCCAGGTATAGCTGCAGGTGCCCGGGGCGGCCTTCCTCTGGAAACAATGGCCGCGTTTGGCAAGCGTGTGGAGATCCGACTGAATTCCCATCCGCCGTAGTTGTTCCCAGCATTTCACTGAATTCATTGCCGCCCAACCGTCCGCATCGCCGTGAACGAACAGCATCGGACAGGTGGCAAGGTCGAAGGAAAACTCCGGTACAAGCCGAGCGTCGTCGGCGTTACCACCGGTCGTGTTATGGGAATTCTCGCCATCGGTCAGCGCATAGGCTGGATAGATGGCGGCCGCCCACTGAGCGTTGCAGGAAAGCTTATCAAGTGCATCGATCGGCCTGTAGGAACGTTGTTTCGAGCTGGTCGCGCCCATGAGCGTCAGGTGTCCGCCGGCCGAGGAACCCATGATGCCGATGCGGTCCGGATCGAGCCCTTTCGCTGCGGCCTTGCTGCGGACGATTCGGATGGCGCGCTGCAGATCCTGCCACGCCGTCGTGTGTTTCGCCAGTCCCCCCTGCGGACGTGGCGTGCGGTATTTCATCGTCACGACCGTCATGCCCTTTTCGTTCAGGTAACGCCTTGCCGGTGCCACTTCGAATCCGTTCGGATTGTTGCCTTGATAGGAGCCGCCCGAGTAGATGATCTGGATGGCCTTGGTCTTGGGTTCCTTCGGCATATGCCACTCAAGGTAGGGTTGGCACTGCTTTGCCTGCACATCCGGCATCCGGCCTTCCGGCCAGACCGGCTCCTTGTGAAATTCGCCGCGCGCATCGTCGTTCGGATAGCGGGTCATTAACTCCACTTCCGGGCCGAGACGTCCGTCAAAATTCATCTGGCGGAAAAACTCGGGGATCCGGTCGAACCAGTGGTCATAGGCGGTACCGTCTTCGCCCTTGTTCGGGTTGCCCATGAAACCGTGGCCGCGATCCGCAAAGAGATGGAGCTCGGCCGGAATTTTCATCCGGCGAAGTTGACGGTAGATCTGGGTGGAGCCATTCGGCGAATAGACATCAGTCCCGCCATGGAAGAGTGCCATCGGACAGGTCTTGGCATCGAACTTGAACGCGTCCGAGAGTTTCACATCGATCGCATCCCCATCGCGGGTATTGGGACCAGTGAGTCCGTCCGTGAGCGCGTAGGCCGTGTAGACGGGAACCGCCCAGTTGACGTGGCAGGGAAGTTGGTCGAGTTCGTCGACCGACTCGTAGGCTGATGTGAGCGCGCTCGTCGCAAGCACAACCGTCAAGTGCGATCCTGCGGAGAAGCCTAACACGCCAATCTTCTCTGGGTCGAATCCGCGCTTTACCGCGTCTTTGCGCACAAGACGAACGGCGCGCTGGCCATCGTCCCACGCGCTCTGGTAGATCGGCAACCCTTGCGGACGCGGCGTGCGGTAGGTCAAGTTCACGCAAACGAACCCAAGTTCGGTGAACTTTTTCGCGGCCTTGTCAATCCACACCCCGTCGCAGCAGTTATTGTAACCGCCACCGGAAATGAGCAGCATGCATGCACCGTTTTTCTCCGCCGGGGCTTCGTACCAGTCGAGGTGCGGCATGGTATGTTCCGCGGCCTTGAATCCCGGCGCCCGCGCCTCTCGGGTGGTTGCCGCAATCTGATGGGCTTGAAAATCCGGGATCTTTCCTTCTGGCCACAGCGCCACCCGCTCGCCAGCGGATGCTAGGACAGAAACCAGCAAGTAAAAACTAAGGATCAATCTATTGTTTATCATATGGAAGTAAATCTATGAGACAGGCTAAATGAGTTGCAACTCCAATAATTTCTTATTCTACAAGGGGTCTTGGAAAATGGTCTGAGTCTATGGGGTCTCTATCAATCAGGGTTGTGTGGGGATGGCGGGACTGAATGGCGTTCGGAAGTTTGCTGGTGAGGTCTGAGCGCTGTGAGTCAGCAGTTTCGCTGGGATTATTTTGAGCGACCGAGACGGTCGCGCTACGTGAAGTGGCCGTCACATTGCACAAATATTGGGTGTCTAATCCTGCAAGACGAGTGTCAAAAGTCTCAAGGTAGCAAGTCCGGTGAGATCGCGTGGGCGCGATTGCTGGGTCCACAAAGTCACCAGACTTTGCTAGCTTGACCTTAGACCTTCAGACCTTCGACTCTCTCCAGTGCGCATGATCTATGAGATAGACAAAATGAGCTGTGCCGGGCGATCTGTAACGCGTGTCAACCACCCAAAAAATGAGACAAGAACCGATATCCGTGACGATATGATTGGACAAATGGCGGAATAAAATCACATTTCCCTACGTCCCAATCGAAACAATCACAAATTATGATAATTAAAAAAATACTACTCGCCGGCCTAGCTCTGGCAATGACCGCCTCCTTTGCCACAGTTGCCACAGCCGCTGGAGACGAATGGATGACCGACTTCGAAGCCGCGAAGAAAAAAGCTGCGGCTGAAAACAAAGAGCTCCTCGTCGACTTCACCGGTTCCGACTGGTGTGGCTGGTGCATCAAGCTCGTCGATGAAGTTTTTAAACACGACTCTTTCAAAAAAGGTGTGGCTGATAAGTTTGTGCTCGTTGAGCTCGATTTCCCTAAAGACAAATCCAAGCTCAGTGAAGCCACTCATAAACAAAATGCTGAGTTGCAGGCAAAATACGGAGTCCGAGGCTTCCCCACCATCCTGTTACTGGATGCCAAAGGTCGCCCCTTCGCACGCACCGGTTACCAAGCTGGAGGCCCTGAAAAATACCTTGCCCATCTCGATGAGCTACGTAGCAAGCGTGTCGCCCGTGACGAAGCTCTGGCAGCCGCCGAAAAACTCGAAGGCGTTGCTAAGGCCAAGGCCCTAGTCGTGGTCCTTAAAGCCCTTCCGGAAGATCAACTCGGTCATTATAGTGACATCACCGACCAAATTGCCAAGCTCGACCCAGCCGATGCATCGGGCTTCGTCGCCGAACAGAAGCGCAAAGACGCGCTGGCCAAACTTGGAACGGACATCAACGCAGCCATGCAGGCTGGTAAGGTCGATGGAGCTATCGTATTGGTTGATAAGTTCATCACCGACTACAAAGTGGTGGGCGAAGAAAAGCAAAGCATTCTTGGCATGAAAATGAACCCATTATTAAGCACCAATAACTTTGATGGTGCCGCCAAGGCGATCGATGAGATCATCGCGGCAGCCCCTGAGTCAAAAGCGGCCAAGTTTGCAGAAAGCTTCAAGCCACAACTGCAGAAAATGAAGGAAGCGGCATCCAAGCCTAAGGCTGCAAACCCACCACACGGTCAACCCGGCCACGTCCATGGTGCTGGCGAGTAAGCCTATCCTAACAAGTAAGGATACATTCACCCTACTCAAAAAAAGTAAGATCAGGCTGTCGGGCTGAATAGACAATCTGACTGAATAAGTCTGCTCGTAACTGAATATATCAGGAGGGGAGAAATCCCCTCCTGATGTTGACAGATGGCATTATACCATTTTCACAGTTACCTTGGTGTAATGATTAGTTTTGAGGTTCGTGATTTGTCAGCCAAGCTGAATTCTAATATAGCGCTGAACCTTTCCCATTCTAGCGGCGTTCTGCGTCAGTCACATAGCTCGCTATGCTCCTTCCTTGAGCCTTGCTAAAATAGAAAAAATTCTGCGTCATTACCTCAATCTAACTATTCAAATGGTATTATTTATTCATTGAGGCTAATGCATTGTCTAGGCCGGTTCTGAGTGTCCAGGCGCGTGTCGTATCGCAATTGATTTTTTGCGAGCGAGTCAAGACCGTATGTAACATAGCGCGTGTGGAGCAGTCGACATTCGTTGCTTTGGTGAGGGATACCAAGCATTGCTGGTAGATGTCGGCACATTTACTGTGATTGCCATGGTTAAAAACAGGCACACCTTTTGTGATGGCTTTTGTTATCATTTGACTTGGACTTGTGTCAGATGACGCTGAGTGACAATTGATCTTTGTTTTTGGTAGAATAACAGAATCAATGACGTGTATAACGCCGTTGTCGCATTGGATATCGGTCTTCACGATAGTTGCACCATTGACCTGGAATAGACCATTTTCGATTCCAAAATTGAGTGTGTCGCCGTTCAATGATTTGGATGATTTAGCATTCAGGGCATTGCCCGCAGAGACTCTGCCGGGTACTACGTGGAGAGTTAGAATGGCTTTGAGCTTATCGAGATTTTCAGGCTTGAGTAGTGACTCAACGGTTCCTTTTGGTAGCGCTTTGAAGGCGTCGTCGGTGGGGGCGAAGACAGTCACCGAGTTTTTTCCAGAAAGAGCTTTATCTAGGCCCGCTGCGCCAACTGCTGCGAGCAAGGTGTTGAACTGTCCAGATTTCTTAGCAACGCTGGCAATATCATTCTTTGGTGCGGGCGGAAGCATTACTGAGTCGATTGCATGAATCACGCCATTAGAAGTTTTGATATCTGCAGAGATTAAGGACGCGTCATTAATTTTTACTTTTCCATTAGAGAAGCGCACATTTACAGGTTCGCCCTGGAGTGATTTGGCCGATTTAGCGGTAAGTGCGTCTGAAAGGCCGATATTTCCTGACACCACATGGAACTTAAGAATAGCTTGAAGCTTTGACTTATTTTCTGGCTTCAAGAGATCTTCAACAGTGCTTTTTGGTAACTTGGCGAATGCCGCGTCAGTTGGAGCGAAAACAGTGAATGAGCCCTTACCACTTAAAGCATCTACCAGACCTGCAGCTTCAAGTGCGGCTGCAAGCGTCTTAAAAGAGCCTGCCGCAACCGCGGTTTCGACTATATTGTTCACTTTCTTTGTGTGGCACTCGCCAGCGGTAATGGGGGATGCCATTGCAATGGCGCTAAGTATGGCTGTAGTAGCTAATATTTTCATAATCTTTGTCTCTATTTGTTTTGGATTTTGTTAAGAACTCCCTTAGTGGGTTCATTATTAGTCTTCGTCGATTCGCCTCAATTGGATTCAAGAAAGTTGTTTTTATTCAAAAACCAACTCGCTAGGGTGCAGTTTATTCAACACTATCAGCCAGACTGAATGAGTCAGAATTCAATGGTTCTAAGGAATCCCAGCTCACCGCCAATGGAGGTATGATTCACTACAGCGGCAAAGATTAGATCATGATGGGCAGATGTTTAGCGGAAGCTTACCTGAAAACTCACGAGCTGTTGCAGGTGTGAGCAAAGAAACCGTTGGCTAATGGCATGTAGGCACTGGCTGACCCTTACTATTTCCAAACAAAACAAATCTATGAACATGCATAAGAAATTTTCTATTGGACTTTTGGTCTTATCGGCAGGGGCAAGCAATCTCCTTGCCGAAGTCAAACTGCCGGCGTTGCTGTCGGATAACATGGTTCTCCAACAGCAGAGCGATGCTAGGTTCTGGGGGTGGGCTGCTCCCGGTGAAAAGGTGGAGGTTCAAGCTTCCTGGGCAAAGGATGCAACCAAACCTGTGACGACCGGAAATGACGGCAAGTGGAAGATGTTTCTCACGACTCCAAAAGCCGGTGGACCATACACTATCACGGTCAAAGGCAATAATACCATCGAGCTTAAAAACATCCTTATCGGTGAAGTCTGGGTGTGCTCCGGCCAGTCGAACATGGAGTTCCGCTTGCCACACGCTACCAATGGTAAACAGGAGGTCACAGAAGCAAACTACCCGCAAATCAGATTTTTCAATGTGCGTGGTGCTGCCACGGCGTATCCAGCTGACAATGTGAAGGGGAGTTGGTCCGAGTGCACTCCAAAAACGGCGGGTGGAATTTTTGCTGTGCCCTATTTCTTTGGTCGAAAAATCCACACCGAACTCAATGTTCCGATCGGTTTAGTATGCCCCGCCATGGGGGCAACACCTGCTCGGACGTGGACATCCGGCAAAATGCTCTTAGAAAAAAACATGTATGCTCACGAGGTCAAACAGATCTCGGACCCCGAGACAATTGAGAAGGCCAAGGCGAAATACCAGGCGGAGATGGTGATCTGGCAGGAAGCTGCGGATAAGGCGAAAGCCGAAGGAGTTCCTGAGCCGAAGCGTCCGAGAGGCCTGCCTCGCATCGGATCCCGCTGGCCATCGGCCTTGTTCAACGGCATGATCAGCCCGCTGACCTCATCAACAATCAAGGGAGTGATATGGTACCAAGGCGAAAACGACGTCAGCGGACTAGGATGGTATAAACCGCTGTTTCCAAACCTGATCCAGAGCTGGCGCGATGCGTGGGGCCTCGGCGATTTCCCGTTCTACCATGTGCAGCTTCCACCGTATAATTACGGTGGCACTAACAGCGCGCTCTTCAGGGAAGTTCAGATGCAATCGCTTTCCATCAAAAATGTCGGCATCGCGGTGACTTTGGATGTAGGTGACTTTAAGAACATTCACCCGCCACACAAAAAGGAAGTCGGTGAGCGACTTGCCCTCTGGGCATTGGCCAAAGACTACGGCAAAAAGGATGTCGTCTTTTCTGGTCCGATTTATAAGGACATGATGATCGAAGGTGGAAAGATTCGCTTGTCGTTTGACCAGACAGATTCCCCGATGGTCGCCAAAGACGGCACCCTTACCAACTTCGTGATCGCAGGTGCCGATAAGAAATTTGTCCCAGCAAAGGCGAAGATAGAAAATAACACCATCGTCGTCTCAAGCGACATGGTGGCAAAACCCGTCGCCGTGAGATACGCGTTTGATAACGCTGGAATGCCTAGCCTTTTTAACAAGGCAGGCCTGCCAGCATCGTCCTTTAGAACGGATGAGTGGTAAGGTTGGGCGTGTTGTGTGTATTTTTAGTTTTCTCAGATTAGGCTTTAGGGATTAGCTCGAATATGGTGAATATAAGGTAAGAAATTCGAGTATATCATATGACTAGTGCACAGTATAAAAAACGTTTAGCTAAGATAAAAGCTCGGCATCAGTCTAGAGAAGCCTTAAATCTGTCCGCAGTAGCGATCGAGGCTCCATATTTACTCGAGGGGCTGTTTGATCCTGAGGATTTTAGGGGGTGGTATTATACGCTGATTGATGCCGGGTTGAGCTACGAGGAGATTCTAATCACTCCGACGGTTGAGGTGGAGTGTCAGGTCTGTGGGTATAGGTCAGAGTCGATCAGCGCTCATATAAGGAATGAACATTCGTATACGGCTAAAGAGTATACGAAAGATTTTCCTGAGCATTTCGAGTTGCGGTGTGAAGAGATGCGAATGGAGCGGTTGGGGCTGCGTCATGGGAGGGAAGCAAAGTTGCTCATGCCTCACTGGGAGCCAGCTTGGTCGTACCTATATGTGTTGGATCGCTTACATGTGTATCACAAGAAGGGAATTCCTCTAAATTATGCTCACATTGCTGATAACGAGGGAGGGATGGCTGGTCATATAAGGAGGCTGTTTGGCCTTTGGGATGAAGGGCTCAAAGCTGCAGGGATAGACCCAAAGCAAATTAGGTTAGCTAGGAAATCTAAAGAGTACACGAAGGCGTCGCTCATTAAGCTGCTAAAAAAACTAAATAAGCAAAGCCCTGGGAAACTGGAGTTGAACTACAGGAACTGTCGGGCAAATAGAGCCTGTATTAACCAAAGTTTTATCTATTTTGGTTCTTATGAAGAAGCTTTGAGAGTGGCGAAAATAGACCCGTTGACTAAAATTATGGCTCTAGGAGATTCAGAGATGTTGGTCGCCCGTGAGGTATTGTTGAAGGAGGCTGATAAGTGGTTGGAGGAAGAAGTTCCCTATGACCTAAAGCGGGTGAGTAAATTTATCCGGAGGCATGAGAATACAATTTACGGGTTTTATGGAAACTGGCTGAATTTTTGTTTGAGCATCGGGGTCAGTCACACGAGGTTTTTTCGTTCACCTAGCTACGAGAATTATGATTCTCCCGAGTTGTTGATACAGGGGTTAAAGGATAGGTGTAAGGCGGGGTTGAGTATGAAGTGTATTAATATTAGGGTAGATAATATTTCGTTATTAACTATGGCGATCAAGCATTTTGGCGGAATAGGTCAAGCGATTACGGCCGCGGGGGATTTGCCGAAGACTCCGGCGATGTCTCACTTCCGGGTGTTCAAGCAACCTGAAGATGTGATTGCGGCTATAAAAAGGCGCTATGAGATCGACCCCGAGCATATTCACCTCTCTCAGCACTCTGGTTATGACGCACACGAGGACTATAGGGGAATCTCACTAACGAAGTGGAGTATTAGGTATTTCGGGAGTTACGCGGAGGCTTTGAAAGCAGCGAAAGTGCGATTACCCAAACCTCCACCTAATTACGGTGACCCCAAAGTGGTGATCCGGGAAATGAGAAGGCGTGAAAGAAACGGCGAGGGAGTAAAATCTGCAGACTTGTCGAGGACTAAAGAGGACGATGGGAATCGTGGGCTCTACAACGCTATGTTGAAGCTCTTCGGTAGCATGAACGGTGCGCTAGATGCGGCTAAAATTAAGAACAAAAGGTGGTAGATTTCTCTTAGAAAGAAGATTTATTAGACAGGTTTTATAGAGGGATGATTATTTTATGGAAATTAGCGTGTTACGGTGAACTCTATGGCTAAAGCTCGAACCTGGGGCGCTGGGCTTCCACATTATGTGCACATTATGAGACAGCCTGAATGAGCTGCGGGAAATAATACCATATAGCAAAACCAAAGAGACAAATGTTCTTTTTGCTGGCTTTAGGAAAATGAACAGTAAGTATTTCATCGTTTAAAGGGCTCTATCATTACGGGTTACCCTCAAGTTTCAAAGCTAAAGATAGCTTAGTCAGCAGCTTCGCTGGGATTGTTTTGAGCGACCGGGACGGCCGCGCCACGTGGAGAAATCGCCGTCACGTTGCGTTGGTGTTTTACTCGATAGCGAGCAGTTCGACTTCAAAAATGAGAGCGGCGAAGGAGGGGACGGTGGTTTCAGTGCCGCGGTCGCCATAGGCTAGGTTCTGGGGGATGAAGAACTGGAACTTTGCGCCTGCGCTCATTAGTTGGAGACCTTCCTTCCATCCTTCGATGACTTTGTTCACAGTAAAGCTCGCTGGGCTGCCGCGCTCGGTTGAGCTGTCGAAGACTGATCCGTCGATGAGTGTGCCGTGGTAGTGCACGGTGATTTGGTTAGAGAGCTGTGGGGATGGGCCAGAGCCAGCCCGCAAAACTTTGTATTGGAGCCCTGAAGCGGTGGTTTCGACTCCGTCTACGGTGGCGTTCTTTGAGAGAAATGCTTCACCCGCTACTCGAGCTAGTCTGAGGCGCTCGGCCTTCACCAGTTTGGTTGCCATCATGTAGGACCTTGCATCGATCTTGCGCAGGGAATCACTCGCCTTGTCGCTGATTGCTTGCTCGATTTCCTCTTTGATGAGTAAAGAATCGCTGAGAGCTGACTCACCATTTTTAGCGCCAAGCTTGTAGCTGACGATCTCTAGAGCTTGTTGAATCTCCATTAGTCTTCGGTTTTTTCTTCTGCGACTATTTCTGGCTCTGGCTGATAGAGCTCAGCACCTTTGAGGAGTCGGCAGAATTCTTTTTTACTGACATCGTGGATTGTGCCCTCGCGCGTTTCGAGGTCGGTCATTTCCTTGTATTCGATGTCGAGGCGTTCCCACGTGGTGATAAGTAGGTACTTGTCTCCTTTTTTCCAAATCTGTCCCTGTTCGAGTTTCATGGACTCGGTGTAGGAGAGTGCTGGGACTTTGGCGAAGCTAATCGGTGATTTTATGGGAGCAGCCAAACCGGGGCCTGTTTCCTTATACAGAATTGCAGGATTTCTAAAAATTTACAGAATGAAGAGTTTTTGTATCAGAGAACCATTTTGTGAATCCTGAAAAATTCTGATCATTCTGTATGAAATGGATTTAGTCTAGAGCTTGAGGTCTTGGAAAAAGAACTCGGTGTCCCAGGCTGGTTTGGCGCCGCATTTGGGCTCGTCTTCTTCGTTGCTGGCGGGGGTGTAGAGCTTGTCGACCTTCTCGCCGTGCTTGATCGGGATCGGCTGAGAAAAGTCTGGTGAGTCGTAGACGTAGCTGTGGAATTCGCCATTTTCGCCGCAGGGATCGACACCTTCGGGCAGGTCATTGAGGAAATCGAGATCGTACTCACGACCGACAAAGCTGGAATCAAAGTGCTTGCCACTGACACAGACGACTATGGCCTTGATGCCAGAGTCGATGATGCTTTTCGCCATGGTTGCAGTGTCGGCCTCTTTCCAAATGGGGAAAACGGTTTCGAGCTGGCAGGCGTCCATTTGCTTTTGTCGGTAGGCTCTGAGGTCTTCGAGGAAGATGTCGCCGAAGGCACAATGCGTCGCACCTCTCGTTTTGAGCTTAGCCATTTCAGCCGAGATCATAGAGTCGTAGTCCTCCATATTGCAGTCGCGGGGGATGAAAATTTTTTGCAGCGGTAGGCCGAGCGCCTCGGCTTGGGCGTCGAGCAGTTCCTCGCGCACTCCGTGCATGGAAATGCGGCGGAACTCGGAGCTGAGTGCGGTGACAATACCGGCTAACTGGCCTCCTTGCCGAGTGAGTTTATTGAGGGCGTAGGCTGAGTCTTTGCCGCCACTCCAGTGGAGCCATGTGGAATCGTTCATGCGTGATTTTTGTGAACTTAGCTGTGGGTTTTAGCACGTTTACTTTTTCTTATAAAGAGCGCCCAAGACGACCAAAGCACGGTCATGATACAGAGGTAGGCTATCAATGCTGGAGTGAGGTCTTCTGCTGATGATAGTGAACCCGCGTAGGCCACAGCGATCGAGTAAATCGTACAGCTGGCACCAAAGGTGAGAAGGAATTTCAAGAATGGCATGTGGGTGGCACCAGCGAGGCAACTCGCGGCTTCAGGGAACATAGGAAGTGCCCGGGAAAGTAACAGCACCAGCGTGCTGTGGCGGTGAAAGGTTTCCTTCATGTCTACTAGGTGGGCTTCGTCTCTGTAAATGCGTTTGAGCATACGGTAGCCGTAGATGCGGCAAAGAACGTAGCCCGTGACTCCCGCGAGGGTGAGACCGAGTGATCCGCAGACTGCCCCCCAAAATGGCCCGAGGAAATACCCTCCGATGCTCACCACCACGATCCCTGGTACTGGAATGACGATATCGGAAATAAGCAGCCCGATCACTAGTAAGCCGATCCACCGTTTGTCCCAATTCTCAGCATTGCGCAGTATTTCAGCGAGGTCGTCCTGAGTCAGCAATCCGGTAGAATTGAGCAGGAGGAAAATGAGCAGGAAAATCCCGATGAGTCCGAGGGCTGTTTTTATGAGTGGCTTCATCGTTCTATCAGTCGCTCCGAGTGGTATAATTCTAGATCGCAGTTGCGACAAGTGGAAAGAATCTAGTGGGAGGAACTTCGCGCTTGATGCGTGCGGACCTATCGACTTGTTTATTGCTATGGCGGAATGCGAAGTGAATGGATGTCGGTTCTTTTATCAAGATCGTGGCCCTAAAGATGGGCGACGCGTCCCGGTGATTGTATTTGTGCACGGCCTTCTCTGGGACTCCTCCATGTTCGAGCATCAGCTGGCTGCATTGGAGTCTAGCTATCGTTGCATAGCGATCGATCTGCGGGGGCAGGGGAAAACTGAAGTGACTGAAACGGGTTACTCCATCAGCGATCAGGGAATGGACATTCAGCAGATTATCGAGCACTTAGCTATCGCTCAATACCACTTTGTCGGCTTGTCGATGGGTGGATTTATTGGAATGCGGCTAGCCGCGTGGGAGCCTGAGCGAGTTCTCAGTCTCACCGTGATTGGCAGTTCCGCTGGGCCTGAACCGGACAAAACACAGGTGAAATACCGCCGGCTCGCATGGGTGGCTCGGTGGTTTGGAATCGGAGCCATAGCTTCGCGGATTATGCCGATCATGTTTGGAGCGAGTTTTATGAAAAATGCTCTGAGATCTGGCGAACGTCGTCATTGGTTAGGGAAGCTCAAGGCTAATTCCAAATTTGGAGTACAACGCGCCACCCTCGGAGTGATAGAGCGCGAGGACTACCGCCCTCGGTTAGAGCTTATTTTCTGTCCAACACTTATCATGGTGGGCGATGAAGATACAGCGACACCGATAGCGAAGGCTGAAGATATCGTGGCGGGTGTCAAAGGGGCTGAACTCTGCGTGATTCCTCAGGCTGGTCATAGTGCTTCGATCGAGCAAGCTGAGTTTGTTAGTGCTAAGATTACCGATTTTTTTACCAAGTTATACATGTGAGAACGCATGGAAGTTAGAGGAATTTAGCGATGCGTTCTTGGAAGCGATTGTAGAGGTAGCCTAGACCCATGAGGATGAGTCCGATGGTGATGAAGCTGAGGATGCGGCCAAGGGTATTGAGAGCCATGACATCGATGGTGACAACATGGATGATAGATGCCGCTAAAGCGATCAAACCTGTGAGCCTGTAACTGCGGTGTTGAGTGAAAAGTCCGAGGCCGAAAATGGCAGCGGCGAGCAATGCCCAACAGATTGCTAGCCCATTTCCAAGGTAGTGATCCAGGGTGTGAGCTGAGGCGTAGGCAAAGAGCAAAATGAGTGTGCCAAACTTGAACCCACCTTTAGCAAAGCTCCAAGGCTTGGTGAGGTTTTCATCGCTCCAGTTAGGGATAGCGCAGATAGCTAGTAGTGCTGCCATCGGTAGGTAATCGAGGAGTTCAAAAGAATGATATGGCCCAATAATGCCATCAAATGAAGCAATGAAGAGAGTGGCCAGTGCGCCAGTGATCGTGAGTAAGTTGTCTTTCCTGATGAATGCGAGACCGTAGAACGCTAGAGCCAAAACAGTGAGGAATATTTCAGGGTGATCGGTCGCTCTGCATAGGGCTATGGCCGCTAGTGGTGCGATGAATCTACGCAGAATCGGTTTCGCTCCCCAGAGATATTCGCTAAGAAATAGGTGGAGGCCTAGGAAGATAAAGGGGAGTAGTGACGCTGATGGCGTATGATTATTTATACTGAAAATAGCAAGAATGTGGAAGGCCTGCGCTGGGATCGCTATGCTGATGCGCTTGGTTATAATCGCTATAAAGTGAGCAAGAATGGCGAGTGCTCCGCCAAAGTAGAGCCACATGAGGTCGCTGGTCGGGCTGAGGCTAACGAGTTGATAGATTGTAAAACTGACAAAACATGAGTAGGCCCAAGCAAGAAAATCGGTGATGTCGTTCCACGGGGTAAGCGGAGCTTGGTCGAAGTTGCGTTGCTGTAGCTGGAAGATTTGCTTCGAACTCCACCACATGCCGAGTCCGATGATGGGCAGTGCAACACCGAGGGAGTTAGCTGATTCGAAATGGTTAAAACTAAGAATGCCGCCACAGACGAGAGGGATGATGCTGGCGATGAGTGTAAGATCTTGTAGGTAGAGCTTCTTCTTGAGGGCAAGGAAAAGCCCCCAAACGAGAGCTGCTATAGCAACGGTGTAACTGAGAGATTGAGTCGTTTCAAAGCCATCAAACACACCGAAATAAAGAATGATCCAAGTGGAGAAGGCTGGGAATAGAGCCACTAAGCCTTCATTGCTTTTTCCATCATTGAGGCTCCACCGTGTGAGTCCTGCGTAGAGGGCGCTGATCACGCTGAGGGCTACAAAGCTGAGCATCGGTGGGTCGTTGCTGAAGAAGGTAGAGCCGAGGGCAAAGGTATAGACGATGAGCGAGATTCCTTTTAGCCATTTGTGTTGGAGTCGGTGGCCTGCGACCATCAGCATGATTGCTTCCAGCGCGAGAATGAGGAAGCGATGGTAGCCAGATGCTTCGACTAGAATTCCTATGGTGATGAGAAAAAGGCCTTGGTAGAGGTAGATGTTAGAGAGCTCTTTTTTCCAGATCAATTGACGGCGGGCGAGGCCACCACAGAGTAAGAAAAATCCGCCGACAATGAGCGAAATAGTGCCCAGCTCAGGGCGATCGGTGAAGCTGGGGAGGATAAATGCCGCGAGCACCCAGCTGGCGCTGTTGTTGATGGCGGTGATCAGACGCGCTGTGGCGAGTTCTATCGTGGCTCCAGCGAAGCGCGAGGTGGCACAGGCAAAGATAGCCCAATAGCTGGCTAAGTAACAGATGCGGACAACCGGATCGAGTTGCTGTGGGTAATAGCCTAACCAGAAAGCGTGCGCGACATAGGCTGCGCAAATGGTGATAATGCCCACGTTGTTCCATTTATAGCGTACCAGCAGGAACATTCCACTGGCGGAAAGAAGCAGGGCGGAGAAGAGCGAGAGCCACCCGGCTGGATTGACTATTGTTCCGTAAAAAGCGAGTCCTGTGGCCATGATGCTGATGATGCGAGACTGCTTCCAGCACGAGTATGCCAACATGATGGCTGCCCAGGCCGTGAGTAAAGCGCCCGCCATTACAGGGCTGCTAATACAATGAAGAGATTCCACGAAGTGAGCGGCATAGATGGTGTAATAGCCTGCAGCTAGCCCTCCAGCAGTGATGGCGCGGCCGTAGAGTTTTAGATTCTCTTTGGCTCGTTCAAAATAGAAGCCAGCACCCGTGAGCCCGAGTGAAAGAAGCATGAAGAACCCGACTTTGAGAGCTGCTGGAGCCTCATAAATCCAGTTCTTATAGGCATAAGTGCTGAGGAAAATAAGACCAGTGAGCAGCGAGAGAACTCCAATGCGCACTAGCCAAGTTTGACCGAAATTGATTTCCCAATTCGGTTGGGGCTCTGATCCAGTTTGCGTAGCAGATTTTGGCGGATCTAAAATGTCTTTTGTATGGGGAGGAGTCGGTGGTAGAGCTTCCTGCAGGGGGGATGATGGACTGATTTCTTGTGGAATTGGGGGAGGTGTTAGAGTTACAGGTTTTTCTGTAAATACTTCTGCGTTAGAATGCCTTGGGTCTTTTACTGGGTGGATTTTAGCTGCAACAGGGGATTCCTCCTGTCGAGATTCCAGCACCAGCTTTTCTATCGACTCTTCTATCAGAACACATTCTTGCTGAAGATTCTTTAGCTGAAGGGCGAGTTCACCTTGGCGGTTGACAAGTTGATCGAGCCTCTCTGTACCTGCTGGTTCCATCTGCGGATGGTAGCAAAAAGCAATGGTTTGAACACATCGATTATGCTGTGGGCTCTATCAGTTAAAGTGATGAAAGAAAATCGGCGGAAAATCCACCGCTCAGTCATTTTTTTAACAATTAGCGGAAGAGTCGTTTACGTTGTGGACCTTATCATCGACATGTGACGAAATTTTCTTTAACTAGGCGTTATCTATGTCAGACGCAGAACGAGAAGACGGAGTTTCCGAGGATAGAGTTCACCAGTGGGTGAGGGACAACTATGGCCTTGATGGAAAGCTCGATCGGCTACCTGGAGACTGTGATCTGAACTACAAACTCAGCACCAATGATGGAGAGATTTTCGTCTGCAAGTTGACCCACGATTCCTGCGATCGCGAGCTGTTATCCGCGCAGAATGAGGTGATGGATCTAGTCAAACAAAGTGATCTAGCAGCTATACCCTACGTGCTGATTTCAAGCCAAGGGGAATCCCTCGTTTCCCTAAACGACGACGGCGGTCATGCATACGTGGGACGCGTCTTGTCCTTTGTCCCCGGTACAGTTCTGGCGAAGTGCCAGCCCTATAGTGCTGAGTTGCTGCGGAATCTTGGCCGTACTGTAGGGCGGCTCAATCTGGCATTGACTGGTTATGACCACCCTGCCTTTCACTACAAATTCGACTGGGATCTGGCCCACGCCATGGAGCCCGTCGAGCGCTACCGGGGTCTCATTACTGACCCACAATTACGCGGCCAAATCGATCAAGTCTATCAGAATTTTAAAACCATCGTGGTGCCTCGCTTCGGCCAATTGAAAACGAGTGTGATCCACAACGATGCCAACGATTACAACATCCTAGCGGAGGGCAATGAGGTGACCGGTCTCATCGACTTCGGCGACATGGTGCACACTCACACCATCTGCGATTTGGCGATCGCTATGGGCTACACCAGTTTGGAATCGGATGATGTCCTGCAGGTGATTCTAGAGATGGCCATCGGCTACAACGAATCCATGCCGCTCGGGGATGACGAACTCACCGTCCTATTCCCGATGATGTGCATGCGTCTCGCCGTGAGTGCTTGCATGGGTCAGCATCAAATACGGCAACGCCCCGACGATCCTTACTTGGCGATCAGCCAAGAACCGATCCGCAGAACCTTGCCCAAACTCCTGGCCCTCGATGCCAATGAGGTACATCAGGTACTCAAAAAATCATTGTCATGAACAGAGACGAATGCCTCCAGAAACGATTACAGGTCACCGGCGGTAACCTGTCTCTGGGATACACGGATCCACTGAAAATCGTTAGGGGCGAGATGCAGTATCTGTTTGACGACACTGGTAGACGCTATCTCGACGCCTATAACAATGTGCCCCACGTCGGACACTGCCATCCGGAAGTCGTCGAGGCCGCCTGTGAGCAAATGCGCACGCTTAACACTAACACGCGTTATCTCAGCGACCATTTCAACGCCTATGCCGAGACGCTACTCGCATCAATGCCAGATGCGCTGGATACCTGCTTCTTCCTAAACTCAGCCAGTGAGGCGAACGAACTGGCCCTACGACTTTCCCGTGCTGCCACCGGACACCGCGACACCATCGTCGCCGAATCAGCTTATCACGGCCACACCACAACTCTAATCGACATCAGCCCCTACAAACACAATGGTCCGGGTGGTAACGGCGCCCCGGACTGGGTTCATACCGTGCCCAATCCGGATACCTATCGGGGTGTTTACCGCGATGATGATGCGCCTAAGAAATATGCGCAGGCGGTTAGTGACAAAATTACTCAAATCGAGGAATCAGGAAAAGGTCTAGCAGCTTTCATCGCTGAAACTTACCCTAGTGTCGGTGGACAGATAATCCCGCCGAATGGTTATCTCTCAGAGGTCTATCGACACGTTAGAAAAGCAGGAGGAGTGTGTATCGCGGATGAAGTGCAGACCAGTTACGGTAGGATTGGTAGTGATTTCTACGCATTTGACCAACAGGGCGTTGTGCCGGATGTCGTTGTTCTGGGGAAACCTATCGGAAATGGCCACCCGCTGGCTGCGGTCGTCACCCGACGTGACATCGCTGACGCCTTTGACAATGGGATGGAATTTTTTAGCACATTTGGCGGCAGCACGCTATCCTGCGTGGTGGGGAAAAAAGTCATCGATGTCACCCAGCGTGACTCTCTTCAGCGACACGCCCAAGTGGTGGGTAGTAAGCTGTTAGCTGGATTCGGAAAGCTTAAGCAAAAGTACCCACTGATCGGTGATGTTAGGGGGGCTGGCCTATTTCTAGGTATCGAGCTAGTGAAAGATCGCGAATCGCTCGAACCCGCAACCAGCGAAGCCTCACAAATCTCCAATGCCCTCAAGGACGCCGGGAATCTCATCGGAACCGACGGGCCGCACCACAACGTCCTCAAAATTCGCCCACCTATGCCATTTGATAGTGATAATGCCGACGAACTATTGACTTCACTTACCCAAATTCTAGAAAAAATTCAGTAATGAGCAAACCACATATCTGGCTACGTGCCGAAACCAAACCACTTGAAGAACGCAGTGCACTGTCTCCTGAGAATGCCAGAAAACTCATAGATCAGGGCTATCAAGTGACTGTAGAGCGCTCTACTCAATCCATCTTTGATGATCAAGAATACGAGGACCTAGGCTGCGAATGTGTGGCAGAAAATAGCTGGCAGGATCAAGCTCCTGCCGATGCCTACATTCTAGGTCTCAAAGAATTGCCAGAGGCAACAACCCCACTCAAACACCGCCACATCTACTTCGCCCACGCCTACAAAGAACAGGATGGATGGAAGGATGTGCTCGGACGCTTCAATGCCGGTGGAGGGACGTTGTTTGATCTTGAATACCTTACCAACGAGGACGGTCGACGCGTGGCAGCATTTGGATTCTGGGCCGGTTTTGCCGGAGCGGCAGTCGCTGTTCAAGCATGGTGCGCCCAGCGCGACAACAGGGAGCTTAAAAACTTAAGCTCATTCAGAAACCAAGAGGCGATGATCGATGACTTGCGGAACACGCTCGCAGGAAAACAGCCGCGGATAATTGTTATTGGTGCCCACGGCCGTTGTGGTCAGGGAGCTCGTTCCGTTGCGGATCAGTTAGGACTCGAAGTGACCTGCTGGGATATGGAGGAAACCAAAGTCGGTGGACCATTCCCTGAAATAACCGAACATGACATTTTTGTTAACTGCGTTTTCCTCAATAGCAAAATTTCGCCGTTTCTAACCGGTGAGGAGTTGGCATTGGAACAAAGAAAGCTCTCTGTCATCTGTGATGTGAGCTGCGATCCGACCAGTGACCTTAACCCGCTTCCAATCTACAGCGAGTGCTCCGACTTCGTAAATCCGTGTATTCGGATCATCGATGGGGATTCGCCTCTCGACCTCATTGCCATCGATCACTTACCTTCACTTTTACCAGCTGAAAGCAGTGATGATTTTTCTTCTCAGTTACTGCCATCGCTACTCGATATCCAAGACGACACCGCAGGCGTGTGGGGTAGGGCACACAACATTTTCACCACCAAATCAAACTCAATCAAATGACAAAAATCCACTGGCTGGGAATCGGCCTCTCTTCCGTGCCGGGCATCAAACGCCTGGCAAATCTCGATACTAACTTCGTTCTCTGGTGCCGACGCACCGACGAAGGAAAAAAATGTTGGACAGCTGTCAGTCCCAAGAGGTCAGGCATCTATCATGGGACGCACTGAAGGCGGCCATAGCACCCGGCGATGTCGTGATTTCCATGTTGCCCGCGTCAGAGCATGTCAAGGTCGCCGGCATCTGCCTTGATGGCGACGCCCATTTCGTTTCTAGCAGCTATGTCTCCGAGGAGATGAAGGCTTTCGATGAAGCTGCCAAGGCCAAAGGGCTGACCTTCATCAATGAGGTCGGACTCGACCCAGGCTTGGATCACCTTCTAGCGCATGACCTGATCGAATCATTTAAAGAAAGCGAATACGCAAACGGCGATTACCAACACTCCTTCAGATCTTATTGCGGTGGCTTCCCCAGCGTCCCGAATGATTTTAAATACAAGTTCAGCTGGTCGCCCGTAGGTGTTCTAAGAGCCCTAAAATCTCCCGCTAGCTGGGTGCAGGGCGGAGACGTCCAGCACACTGACAGTCCGTGGAAAGCACTCAAGGAATATGCGGCACCAATCGCCAGCGGCGAGTGCTTCCAAGCTTACCCTAACCGCGACTCCATCCCATTTATCAACCAGTACCACTTCCCAGCCTCATGGAATGTCACGGAGTTCGTCCGCGGCACATTGAGACTCGAAGGATGGTCGGATGCTTGGAGTGATATTTTTGACACCATCGACAACCTGAAACCCGAAACCGCCGAAGCTGTGCTCAAGGAGAAATCCGATGAGCTTTGGGACAATTACTCATACAAACCCGGCGAAGCCGACCGCGTGGTGCTCTGCGTGGAACACGAGGTCAAGGATGGCGATCAAACCATCTGGCACAAAAGTTATTCCCTAGACGAAATCGGCAATGAAAATGGCTCGGCAATGGCTCGCTTAGTCTCTCTAACCGTCAGTCTGGCAGTGCAATCAATTCTGGCCAAAGAATTGCCAGCGGGCGTGCTCCCTGCAGTTTCAGATAGAACGCTAGTGCGCTCTTGGATCGATAAACTTAGATCCATGGGAGAGACAATCAGCCTCACAGACCATCTCATCTAACAAGACCAATTTCAAAAACATATCTCTAACTCCATAGTCAATTGATTGTGGATGTGAGGGGGCGTGTTTAAGGGCCAAAGGTCGTAGGTCTAGTTAGATCGCGTGGTCGCGATGGTCTTTTCAATCCCAGTAGCGGAAGTGAACAGAAACAAAATGTGCAAGTAGCAGCTTACGTAACAGCCGCTCCTCATGCGCATTAACTTAATCGCAACTTTCTGATATAAAAAGCATTATAAGCTTGGAAGGTTGAGTGCGCCGGCATGGTTGGCATGTCTAAATGCTTACACACCAACGACTCGCCGCTACACTTATTGCAACTTGAGAACTTAGCCAAGTCTGTTTCTTTCATCCAACGCAAAACCCAAGGTTTCAGCGCATTTTCCTAAAGCCAGCAAAAAGAACATTTGTCTCTTTGGTTTTGCTAAGTGGTATTAGGCATCCTTGAGCGCAAAACAATCTCCAGAGTCGCTGTCTATAAGCGGATAACGAACAATGCCCCTCAGTTTTTACGAGCAGTGATCGGTGAACTCGTAAAGCAATCATCTTCATCTATCTCCAAGCTCTGCTCGATGCACGGATTCACCAGAGTTTTAGTCGAAGATTCGACTTTTCAAGTCATGGGGAAAGGCAATGCCTCGAACTTTCCTGGTCACGGTAATGGGGTGAGTCGCACAGCTAGATTCAAGTTGGACCTAGCCTTTGATTTACTATCGGGATCAACTGTTAGTCAGACATTTACGCATGGAACTCATCAAGATAAATCACTAGGGAAGCATCTCCTCAACCAAATTAATCCTGGAGATCTGGTTGTTCGAGACATGGGCTACCTCGTCACTGAGAGCTTTAAGCTCATAGGTGAAATGTCTGCATTCTGGCTCACGCGTGTTCCAACCAATGTCGCAATTACTTTTAGCAACGGATCCTCGTTAGAGAAGCGTCTCAGACCTCTATCGAACAACTTCATTGATGAGGAAGTCTCAGTTGGAACATGTGGAATGTGTGCGCGTCTCGTGGCTGTAAGAGCGGACAAGAAGACGGCTACATAAAGACGTAGAGCTCGTAACGCCAAGAGCAAAGGACGCGCTAGCTCTCAAGCCCTTGTGCGCGATGGATGGCATATACTCCTCACCAATGTTAGTTCTGATGTCACCGCTAAGGAACTCTTCGAAATCTACGCGTTGGGCTGGAATATCGAGACCCGATTCAAAGCTTGGAAGCAATCGCTAAACCTCGGAAAAGTCTTCAAGGGCGTGAGCAACGATGATCATTACGAGTCCTTGATTCTGGCAGTTCTGATCCAACAGTTAATAGGATTCAATCTAGCAGCTCGTCTCAGCCAGTTAAAAAAGGTAGTGCTGAGTATGGAAAAGCTATTTGAAGCTCTATCAGCCCACCTAAGTGCTTTAAGCCAAAGTACCTTGAGTGATCCTATAAGACTCCGGATTAGCCACGTAAGCATTGAAAAGAGGAGTCGTCAACCAGCTCATGTTCAATGGTTTAATCTACTAAGTTAACGCGCATGTCGTAGGAGTTAACCGCAATAAAGTCTCTGAATGGTATAAATTGTGGCTCTCAGGTGGCTCCAAAGCCCTCAAGGTTAAATCACGAGGAAAGCCTAAAGGGTCAGGGTGTACATTGGGGCCTGAGCAGCAGAAGAAAGTTCGTTGCTGCCTGATTACCTGCACTCCTGACCAGCTACAGTTCGATTTTGCGCTATGGACGCGAGCGGCTGTTAGGCAGTTAATCTCTCATTTATTCAAGATCGACATGCCGATACGAACAGTTGGTCATTATCTCAAGCTATGGGGATTTACTCCTCAGAAGCCAGTGAAACGCTCCTATGAACGTTGCTCAAAGCGTGTCCCAAAAATGGCCCACCGAAGAGTACCCTGAAATAGAAAGGAAAGCGCACGAAGAAGGTGCAGAGATACATTGGGGCGATAAAACTGGAGTGTGTAATCAAGATCAGGTGGGTAGAGGCTATGCCCCCAAGCGGAAGACTCCAGTTCGAGAGAGATAGGGCAAAAAGGAGAGAGTGAATATGATCTCAACGGTAACAAAACTCGGGAAGATTCGCTTCATGTTTTATGAGGAATCAATGAACAATCAACGGCTCATAAAATTTATGCGTCGACTGATCAAAGATACCGATAAGAAAGTGTATTTGATTTTAGACAACCTGAGGGTACACCATGCAAAAAAAGTAAAGAAGTGGGCTAGTCAGAAATCTGAAAGTATAGAGCTGCATTACCTGCCGAGCTACAGCCCGGATCTCAACCCTGACGAATATTTGAATAGAGACCTAAAGGCTGAATTAGCAAGAAGGCCATCAGGTCGAAAAGATGGGCACTTCAAATCCAAGACTAAAACTCAAATGCGCAGACTTCAGAGATCACCAGCGAGAGTTAGAAAATACTTTCACGGTTCCAGCATCAAATATGCTGCCTAACACGTTGCCCCATTAATATTAGCATTTTAGCGGATTTGTTTTTTTAGGGATTTAGTGAGAGAATTTTCTTTTTCGATGGAGTGTTTACCCTGACAGCGCCAGATGACTTTTCCCGTGCTGTTGAGCAGGAATAAATGAATGTCAGTTTCGTTAGGTATCTGTAATGTTTTCTTAAATGGGGCTTTGTCGATGTAGATAGTAAAAGTGCGCTCCCTAGCAGTTTGAGCTTTGACGCCAGTGCGCATGCCTGTGTTTAGGAGAGATCTGCGAATAAATCCCATTTTATAAATGGTGGGAATTTCGTAATAACGGAACATTTTCCCAGGCTTATTGTATTTTTTTTCTAGGGTGTCACCGGCATCAAACCACGTGTCGACCAGTTGCTGATGATTACGCTGGAAAGCGACAATCATGAGCTGATAGTCGCCGCCTAGCTCGTCTGGAATTTTCTTTTTTTGTTTTGCTAGGTTACTAAAAGTGTGGACTGGAAACTGCATGCCTATTTTTTTGACATCGATGGGAGCGTCTTTAACGGGGGCAATTTCTGCAGAAATTGACTGTTGGAAAGCGATAAGGCTCAGAAGGAAGAGGTGGATTGGTCGAATCATAGTCAGACAGTATGCACTAATAATGGATCAATGACAATGAGAGGATTCGAAAGTGATAGATGCATAGATGACCTGAGCAATTGGTTGCGTGATGGAGTGTCAACTTTGGGATCGAATTTAAAATTTGGAGCGACCTTTCCAGCCTTTAGAAAGTTGGTCTAACATCTGCGGGAATATGATGAGGTGGAATGGGTAGGTGGATGCCCAATAGAGCCGACCAAATAGCCCACGGGGACGGAATACTGCACGCTGTTTGATCGAGTTGGAGTCGACGGAGTATTCGAGCCACGCTTCGCCCGGTAGTTTCATTTCAGCAAAGAGTATCAGCCTACCGGCTTCCTTATCTACAAGAATGACTCGCCAGAAATCTAGGGCGTCGCCGGTGCAAAGCTCGTGAGGGTCGCGCCTACCGCGGCGTATACCTGCCCCCCCGACACATTTGTCCATAATCCCCCTGATGTGCCAAGCCCAGTCCATGCTCGGCCAGCCGGTCTTTCCGCCAAGACTCCAGACTGCATCGATCACTTCTTGTCGAGTTGCGCGCAATTGAGTCTCTCTGGAATCCTGCAGAACACCGTGCTCAGGAATGTGAATATTACGGATGTGGCGGGAATCCACACTGCCAGATGCTAGAGAATTGAACCAAACGGATGGTACGCGATTTTGCGCGACGACTGAGAGGGCTAGTTCGATCGACTCTTGGTAGCTTAGTAGCTCCTGAGGAATGAGTTCTTTTATTCGTGATTCTTCACAGGTGGTTTCAATGTGTAATGAACTCACCAATGCTCTGGCAAGTGGGAAGCTGGTGGCTGTCATGAAGTAGAGCCAGTAGGCTGAGAGCTTTGGACTCAAAAAGGGCACGGGCAAGATGAACCGGCTCAGGCCCCGGACTGCAGCATAGCCCTCTAACATCATTTGGTAGGTGAGAACCTGTGGTCCACCGATGTCAAAAGTTCCATTGAAGAAGTGTTGTTTCTTTGTCGGTTCGATGACTCCTAGTAAGTAGCCAATGACATTGCGAATGGCGATAGGTTGGCATTTGGTGCGCGTCCACTTTGGGGTAGACATGACGGGAAGTTTCTCGACCAGGTCGCGAATTATCTCAAAAGATGCGCTGCCGGAACCAACAATGATCGAAGCACGAAGAGTAGTGAGTGGAGCATTTCCAGTCCCGAGAACACGCGCTACTGTGGCTCTGGATTCTAGATGATCGGAGAGAGCCGATCCGTGCGGAGAGATGCCACCTAAGTAGACCACTTGGCCTAATTTGACTGGATTAAGCCACTCGATGAAGTTTTGGGCGCAGTTTTCTTCTTGGTCAGGGAAATTTTTACCAGCCCCCATCGAGTGCAACAGGTAGTAAGCCGCGTCGATATCTGGGAGGGTGTCAGAGGCTGGTAGGCTTTCAGGTTTGAGAAAGTCTCCTTCCATGACAATGAGTTGTTGTTTCCAAGACTCAAAGTTGTGGATAGGGAAACGGTTCTTGTTTCGAACCATGGCGATAACAGAATAGCCTAGTTCTAATAATTCGGGGATTAGTCGCAGGCCAATGTATCCATTCGCTCCAGTCACAAGTATTCGCATAATCCCATGCTAACATACTTAGCAATGCATGACGATCTGAGTAATGAATGAGGTGGACCGAAAGGCGTTGGATCTTCGCTCATCGAGGTCGATAAAAGAAGGTCTAGCGATGTTGATCCAGGCATCCTAACTTTCTTGAGTTGCCGTGAGTCATGTCGAAAATATAATCTAAGTCCCCCAGAATAACGGTAAATTCGTCTAACTAAATCGATAAGATAAATCCTGATTGGACAGAACTGTTTGTGGATTCATCCCTAGTGATTGACAAAGTTGGGTTGCCGGAGTTCGACTAAAACACACAGAGTTGAGTGAGGCTAAGGCGAAAACTGGAGCTGAAAACTTCAGTTTTCTTTGCTAGAGAGTCTAATACCATTTGAATAGTTAGAGTGGATCAATAACGAAATAAGATGGTGAGAGTAGCGAGGTGGGAGGAGGATTTTAAACCTATCACTTAGAATGGGTTGAGTTGATATTTGGCGCGAATGGTCGTATGGTGTTAGGTTGTTGTCTTGTATGAATCTATGCCGCTGACCTGCGCTACGAAAGGACTTAGCGTTGGCTCTATTGATTGGTGAATTAATGTAGAGAGGCGAGGATGCTAGCCGCAAGCTACTGAGCTCAATGGGCCTCCCCATTCTCAATCTGTATAAGTGCAGCGACCATTTTTGCTTGGCCGTAGGATATTTTTCCGTTGCCTGCCTCGATGATGGGCTTGAGTGCGGTGTGTCCGTGTTCTTCGAAAAGTTGACGGCAAAGAGCATTGGTGGCTTGATCTAACCATTGTTGCCAATCGAGCGACTCACCTTCGGTGAGTAGTCTGGCGATATGGCCCTCGACGGTAGGAAGACCGAGCCCCCGTTCGTGGGCGATTTCAACTGGTTGCATGCCCTTATTGAGCATTTCTAGAGTAGTGCGGAAGGTCTCGCTTAGTCCTTGCTTCACCCTCGGTGCAGTCGGTTTTTTCAGAGGCTGGGGCTTGGGGGTGAGCTCGGGGTGGTTGCTGAGGTATTCCTGAATCACGTTGAGAAAGCGCTGACCGTATTTCTCTAACTTATTTTGACCGACACCTGAAATATTGAGGAGCTCGGAATCGTTTGATGGGTGGTAGGCTGCCATCGCGCGCAGTGATTTATCTGAAAAGACGACGTAGGGAGGCACTCCTTCAACGTCGGCCAATTCTTTGCGGATGTCGCGCAAGTGGTGGAAGAAGTCGTGGTCACAGTCGATTTCTTCAGCGCGATGCTGGGCTTTATCCAACGCGATTCTTTTGTCGACCGCTAGCTGGAAGCTGTCGCGGCCGAAGAGGATTTCGGTGGCGGCATCATTGATCTGAGGCACGGGGAATTTATCCTGACTGAGTGCGAGCTTCTTGCTGGCAACTAAGGCGTCAATGACACTGCGCCAATGGGCCTTTGGCTTGTCCTTGCCGACTCCATAGGTCTTGAGTTTGTCGTGCTCGAACTGGCGGATTTTTGCGGTTTTTGCACCGCAGATAATATCGCAAATATGAATGCCACCAAAGCGGTTGCCAGTGCGCATGATTGCCGAGAGTACGATCTGAGCATCGCGGGTGGCATCGACAGTTTCGAAGCTGCCGGCGCAGTAATCGCAGCTGCCACAATTTTCCACTTCACAGCTTTCATCGAAGTAGTTGAGCAAGCTGATCTTTCGGCAGCTTGGGACGCTGGCGAAGGCATCCATCGAGGCGAGCAGTTGGCGCGCACGAGCTTGCTCAGATTCGACAGGCATGGCATCGATGAAAAATCGCAGCTTCCCGAGGTCGCCAGCGGAGTAGAGTAGCAGGCAGTGGGATGGCTCACCATCGCGGCCTGCTCGGCCAGTTTCCTGGTAGTAGCTCTCGATGTTTTTCGGCAAATCACCGTGAATGACGAAGCGCACATCAGCTTTATCGACACCCATGCCAAAGGCGACAGTGGCAACCATCACGGTGATGTCATCACGGATGAATGCGTCTTGAGTGGCTGAGCGTTTCTCTGCTGGAAGCCCCGCGTGGTAGGCGGCTGCATTGATGCCGTTCGCAACTAACATGTTGGCAGTTTCCTCCACGCTCTTGCGAGAGGTTCGGTAGATGATACCACTTTGCTGCGGGCGTTCGCGGATAAACTCGACGATCTGGGTCGCGGCTTCGCGTTTTGCTAGAACTTCGTAGAATAGGTTTTTGCGGTCGAAGGACGCACGAATTTTCACCGGGTTGACCAGCTGCAGGCGTTTCTCGATGTCTTCAGCAACTTGCTCGGTAGCAGTGGCAGTGAAAGCGGTGAGGGGACTCTGTGGAAAAAGTTCTTTGAGCCGGCTGGTGAAAAGGTAGTCAGGTCGGAAATCGTGACCCCATTCTGAAATACAGTGGGCCTCATCGATCGCGATAAAGCTGGGAGCCCCTTGTTGGTTCTTCCGTAGTAGTTCGACGGTGGTGCTGAGCGATAGGCGTTCGGGTGCGAGATAGAGCAGGTCGAGATTGCCATCAGTATAATCTCTCTCAATTTCTTGAACTTCTTCTGGAGCCAATGTGCTGTTGAGAAACGCGGCTTTGATTCCATTGGAGCGAGCCGAGTCGACCTGGTCCTTCATCAGTGCGATCAATGGACTAACGATGACTGCAGTGCCCGGAAGGATAGAAGCTGGGAGTTGGTAACAAAGCGATTTTCCGCCACCAGTCGGCATCACTCCAAAAGCATCACGGCCAGATAAAATTCCCTCAACGAGTTCTTGTTGATGGTCTCGAAAGGAATCAAAACCAAAGAGCTTCTTCAGTTGCTCAAGAGTAGACTCACCTTCTAAATTTACCATGTTCATTTGAGCATTTACTCATCTACTGGGAGAAGTGTCAATAGAGAGCTGTGGTAACCGTCATGCTTCAGACCTCAAACTAGTAGGATGAAACGATTTTACCGCGAAAAACGTGAAAGTTTCGAAAAGCACAAACGGTGGAACGACGATTGCCGAAATCATATGGGATGTCCGACTAATACTCAAATTTACGAGGAATATCAGACTCCCTACTTCTTCGGTATCACGTTATCATTGTGGTAAATGATAGAGAAGGTGGCTCGGCGGGTTTTGCGGAGGCTGTCGCGGACCTCGGTGTAGCTGAGCATGAGAAACAGCCCGGAGACTGGTTCTACGTGGTAGGAGGTGGCGTCAGTGGTGAAATTGTCGCGCGTGGTGTCGCGTTTTTTACTGCTGAGTTTGAGCTGGCCGTGCTGGTGGGTGAGGGCGCGTTTCGCTTCGTTGAATTTGAGCTTTGCGAGGTCGAAGCTCATTTTGGGGTCGGCGTAGTTGAGCACGACTTCGTAGAGGCGACCTTTGTTGAAGCGCGCCTCGAGCGATGAGGCATCGTGGCTGGGGAGGTTGCCTTTGGAATTCTTTATGGTGACGTGGCGTTCGTCTCGTTGGTGGCCAGGGAGGCTGAGGGTGACGTCGAGCTTTTGACGTTCGGCCCAGTCGAAAAGCTTTTCAGGAGTGTCTCCCCATTTGAGTCCAAAGGGAGGGGAGAGCAGAGCCTGGGCATGAGAACTAGCCATACTGAGTAACCAGCAGGTAATACAGAGTATGGCTAGGAGTGATCTCATGAACTTTTCTTAAACATGTCGGTGTAGGCGCCAATGATGCCTTTGATCATTTTCCAGATGAGGAAAAGAACGGCGCCAATGACGATGAAGCCAGAGAGCAAGATGCCGACGACAACCCAGAGCGGCCACCATTTCTTTTGCAAGAAGCGGGAGAACTTTGGGTTCATGGCTAGGCCGGCTAGCTTGGTCATGATGCGCATTTTGAGCGGCAGTTTACCCCCCGGCATCCCAGCCATAGCTGAGAGGTCGGGCATTCCGCCTGCGCCAAATGCTGCGAAGGGGTTGTCAGCCCCCATGTTTGGCATGCCGATGTCGGGAGCAGATTGCTTTTCCTTCCGAACGGCGGCGTTCTTTTTGATTTTTGCGCTGAGGACCTCGTCGACCTTGGCCTCAACGACTTTGCGATCCATGGCCATGGTTAACTTTGGAAAACGGTTTTCTCAGTATCCGCATCGAGTATTGTGAATCGCTCACGGTGAAGGTTGGCATCTGTGCGGAAGATGAGGCGACCGTTGTGGGTGCGCTCGAGTTCCATGAGGAGCTTGGAGTCTTCTTTTTTGAAGCGGTTGAGGACATCTGGGTTGACCATTACGATGAGGTCGCCGAGTTCTTCAGCGTTGCGCTGGATTACGGTGTTGAGGCGGCGTTGGATTTCCACAGACATGGTCATAGTTGTCTTGACGCGGCCACGGCCTTGGCAATACGGGCAGGGTTCGTACATTGTGTCACGCAGTGATTCCTTGAGACGTTGGCGGGTCATTTCCATGAGGCCGACTGGCGAGATCTGCATGATCTGAGTTTTGGCTTTGTCGCGCTTGAGGCGTTCCTTCATTGCGCGAAAGACGGTCATCTGGTCACGGCGGTGACGCATGTCGATGAAGTCAACTACGACCAAACCACCGATGTTACGGAGGCGGAGCTGGCGGGCGACTTCTTCTGCTGCTTCCACGTTGGTTTGAAGAATCATTTTATCGACATCTCTAGAGCCTTTATTTCGGCCAGTGTTGACGTCGACAGCGATGAGAGCTTCAGTTTCGTCGATCACAAGGTAACCGCCACAAGGGAGCCATACTTGACGGTGGAATGCTTCGTCGATCTGCTTCTGCACGCCGATTTTGTTGAAGATCGAGCGACGTGATGGGAAGTGGTGGATGCGGCGTTTTGCGCGGCGAGAAATCTTGCCGGCAACATCGCGCATGAACTCGGTAGTTTCGAGGTCGTCACAGATGATTTGGTCGACTTCGTCAGTGAGGAAATCACGGGCAGTACGCTCGATGAGACCTGGCTCACGGAAGGTGCAAATTGGTGCTTTCTTGGAGTCGCGCTTGGTTTCAACTTCGTTCCATTGCTCGAGTAGCATTGCGAGATCGCGGACAAAGTGGCGGGCGCGCTGGCCTTGGGCTACTGTGCGCATGATGATGCCCATGCCTTCAGGAACTTGGAGTTTCTGCATGATACGACGCAGGCGCTGGCGCTCCTTCGGGTCGTCGACCTTGCGGGAAATACCAAATTGCTCTGAGAATGGCATGAGTACCAGGTAACGACCAGCGAGTGAAATGTTAGTAGTCACACGTGGGCCTTTGTTACCGATAGGCCCTTTGGAGACCTGAATCATGATTTCTGAGCCGATCGGGTAGATGCTAGGGATGTCCTTTGAAGTAATTTTCTTTTGCTTCTTTCTCGGACGTCCTTCGCGTTCGATTTCTTCGAGTCCACCGTCGAGGGCTGCAGGAATAGCGTCCCAGAAGTGGAGGAAGGCATTTTTCTCCATGCCAATGTCGACGAACATGGCTTTGAGGCCTTGCTCGATGTTCTTGACAGTTCCTTTGAAAATGCCGCCTACGATGTTGTCTTCGCCTTCGCGTTCGACGTCGTATTCTTCGAGGCTACCGTTCTCTACTAGAGCGACTCGGCGTTCGAGTCTCTCTGCGTTGATGACGAGTGTGACGCCGTCACGAGGGTTTGCTTCGCCTAAGCCTAATGCTTGTTTGATTTTTTTGATCATAATAAATTAGTTAAATTGGTTTGTTGGAAATGGTTATTTGGGAGTGTTGGAAAGTTTGTAATACAAAGCTTCTATTGATTGTTAGGGGCTGATGATAGTTCAAAATAGTATTTTATTCGCTAATGGGAATGGCGCGCGGGATTATGGAGCCGCGGGAGTCGATTTCAGCGCGAATAGTGGGTAGTGGTAATTCTTCTGGTTCTTCTGGTTCTGGGTGGATGATGACGATGGCTGATGCCTCTTCGCCCGTCTCGCCATCGGCCAGGAAGGCTGCGGCGAGTGGGTTGTCGTCTGGAAGGGAAATTTCGGAAATCAGATCGGTGTTGCCGATGTAGGGCTGTTGTATTTCTAGCGGGAGATCTTTGCCTTCTTCTTGAGCGAAGAGGCCGGTGAGGATGAGTTTGACAAGGGGGCCAGCTACTTTGCCTCCGCTGCCACCACGTTTGACGGCAGCGACGACGACGTAGCGTGGGTCGTCAAATGGGGCAAATGCTACTGTCCAGGCTACGTGGGTTTTGATGCCGAGGTCGGTGGTTTGAGCTGTGCCAGTTTTAGCGCCGATGGTGATGTCATCCGGAGCAGCGCGTCGGGCAGTGCCACCAATCTTGTGGGCGGCGAGTCGCATGCCTTCACGGATGTTTTGCAGCTGTGTAGGCTTTACCCCTTGTTGGATCAAATTGGTTTTAAGTTTTGGTCGGTTAGAGATTTGGATGCCGAGGTCATCGTGGCTGACTTGGCGGACGATGCGTGGTTGGTAGAGTTTTCCGCCATTGGCGACTGCGCTGATGAGTGTGGCCATTTGTAGGGGGGTGGCTTCAGAGTCACCTTGGCCGATGGCTAACATGCCGGTGAGGGCGGGGGTCATGGTTTTATTTCGGTAGCGACGTTTCCAGTCGATACTTCCAGGGAGGATGCCCGCAGACTCGCGCGGGAGCCGGATACCTGTCGGTTGGCCGAGGCCTAGCATGCTATAGGATTCGACCATTTTATCGGTGCCAACAGTGTTAGCGATCTTCATGAAGTAGGGGTTGCAAGAGCGCTGGAGAGCTTCTTTGATTCCGAGGACTCCGTGGCCCCAGGTTTTCCAACAGCGGATTTTAGCTTTACCGTAGGGTGTGTAGCCCTTGCAGTCGCAGTGCATTTCATGAAGTCCGTTGAGGGCTCCGGTGATGGCGGTGGGGATTTTGAAGGTAGAGGCTGGTGGGAAGTTGCTGATGGCGCGGTTGAGGAAGGGGGCCGATTTGTTTTTTCGGTATTCGGCGTAGCGCTGGGATGTGATGTTGGGGATGAAGTCGTTTGGATCAAAATCTGGGACTGAGGCCATTGCTAGGACTTCGCCGGTGCGTGGATCCATCACTACGGCTGCGGCGCGGCCAGCTCGGCGCAGGACTGTCTCGGTGAGGTACTGGATGCGGGAGTCGAGTGTGAGCTGAACTTCTGAGCCTTGGGATGGCTTTAGGTAGTCGATAACTCGGAGGTTTTTGCCCTTTTCATCTTTTAAAATGGTGCGCACGCCTTCGCTGCCGCGCATGTATTGATCCATGGTGGCTTCGATACCTGAGATGCCTTTAGGGTCTCCCGTGTAGTGTTTGAAGTCGGGCGGGACGTCGCCTTTTTCCCATTGCTTGAGGTAGCCTAGACAATGTGAGGCGAGTGATCCGAATGGGTAAATACGCCGAGGAGTGACGGTGACGTAGACTCCTGGGAGCTCGAGGTTGTGCTCGGCAAAGTGGGCAAATTGATCGTAGTTGAGGTCGTCACGGAAGATGAATGGAACGAGGCCGCCGTGGGTGAGGTAGTGTCCTTCCATGGCGCTGGCGCTGTATTTGGCATCGATCCCTTGTTGGGCGAGTTTTGGTCTGACCCACTGGTTGATGATGTCGACTATGCCGGGAGGCTTGGCATCTTTCTCCCCTTTGTGGTCTGCCCAAAACTGTAGGAGGAAGTCCTGATGTATTTCTTTGAGGTTAAAGATGAGTTGGTAGTTTCGATTGTTTTTCGCGAGTACCTCGCCGTTGCGGTCGGTGATTTCGCCCCGCACACCAGGTTCGCGGATTTGAACTTCGTAGTTGGTGGGGACGAGTTTACGGAACTCGTCTTGGCGGTTGATCTGGAAGTCGTGCAGCTGAGTCATAAGCACGCCGCTGCCCACCAGCACCAGCATGGTGAGGATATAGATTCGGTATCTGTAGCGTGGGCGTGGCATGGACTTAGTTGTCGAGCGTGTATGCTTCGGGGGTGAAGTAGCGACGCTTCAGTCCATCGTAACGGATGGTGTAGTCGAAGAATTTGGCTAATTTGAAAATAATGGCGAAAATGAGTGGCGAGCAGAGCATAGTCATCGCCGCCGTGAGCCAGATCTGCGTCAGGACCTTTCCCGGGAAAATCCATTCGCCGCGGACAAAGGTGATCAGTAAAAATTCGGCAAGTAGATAAAGGAAAGTGGCGATGCCGGTAAGAATGGCGGAGAGTTGCCATGCTCCCTTGCGAAAGAGTGGCTGAATTCCCTGCATCAGGATACCCATTAAGCCAAAGAGTAAAATGGAGTAGCCAAAGCGTAATGTTTCGGTCTGATGTTGATAGACCGCAGGGTCACCACCCTGGGGACCCAGGGTGTTGTTAGCATCCCAGAGGAAACCCGCTAAGAAAGCTAGGCCGAGCATCGGTGAGAAGCCGACAGTGACCGCGCCGCAGAGAAAGACTAGGTGAAGTAGCAAGATGCGGGCGTCGAACAAGGCCGTCACGGCAGGTATAAATTGCTGCAGGACGCAGGCAATCAATACGAGAATGAAGAGGCTGATGTGGTATCGGATCACTGGTTCACTGATGCCCTAGTAGGACGAATACGGTATCTAAGGCCGCGAAGTCTACTGCAGGTTTCACCAGTGCTTCCGCATCTATAGCACCTACCTCTGATGACACCACGGTGCCGAGGTTGATGTTTGCGGGAAAGAGTCCACCTCGGCCTGTCGTGACGACAGTTGATCCGGGTTTTATCTTAGCCTCTTTGGACAGGTAGCGCAGACGGAGCATTGGTGTGTCTCCATGTTGCGCACGCTGACCGCTGAGGATGCCAACTTCTTGAGAGCCCTTTATCTTTGCAGATACTTGGCATTTCTCATCAGTTAGCAAAATCACGGTGGAGGTCTCGTTGTTAGGTCGGTCTACCTTGCCAACGAGGCCTTCTGCAGCGAGCACCGGAAGCTGGGCTTCCACCTTGTGCTCTTGCCCACGATCAATGGTGATGGTTTCCCACCATGTCGCAGGCTTGCGGCGTATGAGTTTTGCAGCTTTTACGCTGAAAGGGGAACGTTGCTGGAACTTGAGCGCAGCACGTAGTTGAATGTTTTCCTCTTCGAGCTTTCGAAGGTGGGAGGATTCGGTGCGAAGCTTCACCAGTTCAGCCTCTGCCACATCAAGCTTGGCAATGACTGTTTTGGAATGTTCCACTTCATCGGTAAAGGCTCTCGCCTTGGTTTCTAAAGCGGCACCACTTTTTAAAAAGGGGCCGATGGCAGCATAATAAGTGCGCTGAATCTGACGCACACCTTCCTCGCTGCGTGTGAGCGACCAGGCGACTCCCGCAAGGAATAAAAGAAGGGTGATGAGATTCAGCGGCTTCATGCGTTATCAGTCCATGTTGGTCACACGGCGCAGGAGATTGATCTCTTGCAGAGATTTCCCTGTGCCTTCGGCCACGGCGCTGAGTGGGTCATCTGCGATGTGGACTGGGAGACCAGTTTCTTCTTTGAGACGTTTGTCGAGCCCCTTGAGTAGAGCTCCACCACCAGCGAGAACGAGACCACGGTCAACCAAGTCTGCAGCCAATTCTGGTGGGCAGCGCTCTAGGGTTGTGCGGACAGCATCGATGATGGTTGCCACGGGGTCGGAGATGGCTTCGCGGATCTCTTCAGAGGAAATTTTCATCGTCTTTGGAAGTCCCGCAACGAGGTCACGGCCTTTAACTTCCATGGTGATTTCCTTCGGAAGTGGGAATGCTGAACCAAGACGGATCTTGATTTCTTCTGCAGTGCGCTCACCAATCATCAGATTGTAGGCGCGCTTCATGTAGGAAATGATAGCTTCGTCGATCTCGTCACCAGCGGTGCGGACGGAGCGGCTGTAAACAATACCAGCGAGCGAGATTAGAGCGACTTCAGTCGTGCCGCCGCCGATGTCGACAATCATGTTGCCAGAGGCATCCTGTACGGGAAGTCCCACACCAATCGCAGCAGCCATCGGCTCTTCGATGAGGAAAACTTCACGCGCACCAGCCTGCTCGGCAGACTCGCGCACAGCACGGCGTTCTACCTCTGTAATGCCAGAGGGAACTGCAATCACCACACGTGGATTCGAGCGGCGGCCTTTGTTAGCTTTGCGGATAAAGTGGCGAAGCATGGCCTCGGTCACTTCGAAGTCAGCGATGACTCCATCCTTGAGTGGGCGAATCGCTACGATGTCACCAGGTGTGCGGCCGAGCATGCGCTTGGCGTCGTCACCCACAGCGAGCACATGGTTAGTGCCAGCCTTGACTGCAACCACGGATGGTTCACGCAGGACAATGCCTTGGTCCTTAACGGTTACTAGGGTGTTTGCAGTGCCTAGGTCGATCCCGATATCACGGGAGCCCCAGCCAAAAAGTTTTGCGAACATTAATGTTTAAAAAGTTATAAATTACTAAAATTGGGGAAAGGGTGCGGTATGAACCACTATCATACTACGTCGGAGACGCAGTATAGCTATCAGAAGAAAAGAAAGATTTCTCTCCCTCTATGCTGGGTGTGACTATTTACCAGTAATCGCCAAGGTCAAGCGGATAGTGGGGGAAGTGTTCAGTTTGCGGTGTTCAGTTTTCCGAGCCAGCGCTATGAAATAGTTTCCAACCGCACGAATCGAAAGATAGGGGGATTTCCCGAGGGGGCGGTGAGAGTGACAAAGCTTCAGGAAGTCCACGGTTCACTCAAAATGTGAGAGAGTGGTATCATGGTTGGAGCTTGTGTGGTTCCCGTTTCCTTTAGGAAGCTTCTAGTGGTTCAGAAACTTTTAGGGTGACGCTCATCCCGTCGATTTCGAGAGCTGGTGGGGTGGGGAGAGAGCTGATGATTTCTTGAGCTTGCTGATGAAATGTGGCGGCTGCTGGCGCTGAGTTCCAGTTGAGTGTCCAGGTGGTGGTTGCGGATTTTCCGCCATCGGTAGTGATAGTGAGGGAATCGTTTTGATAGGCTTTGAGGGAGCTTGTGAGTTCTTGTTCGCTAAGTTCGAGCTGGGCGAGGAAGCCTTTGATCGTGAGCGCGCCGAGTTGGGTGGACAGTTGGACTGAGTCGCCCTCCTTTGGGGTGAAATTTGTCTCGGTCGAAGGACTACCGAGGAGGATGCTTTTACTGCTCGAGTAGGTCGAGCGAATGGCTAGGTCGATGGCTTGCTTGTCTGGCAGTCTGGCGAGGTAGTCTTTGCCAAATTGATTGGGAAAGGTGGTGATGAAGCGGACAAGAGGCGGGAGCGCGCTAAAGAGTTCCTGGGCTTCGGTGGTTGCAGCGCTGTCTACAAAGCCAATGTTGCGGGCTTGGATTGCGTAGAACCGGTCTTGCAACATCGAGGCGCGACCGCGGTGGAGCGCTAGGTAGCAAAAGAATTGGTCGTCGGTGAGGGGATTGGGCAGCGGGGCGTGCTGCTCGAGCAATGCGATGGCGAGCAGACGGATGAGGCCCGCTTGGTGGTGGATGTTTTCGCTGTCGTAGTGCGGAGCGAGCAGGATTTCTGAGGAGCTGTGATCGTACACGCCTATTGCGCCAGTGGTCTCAGCGGCGATGATTTGGCCGATGAAGTTTTGGTTCGGTGGCAGAATGCCGAGAACGTCATAGGCGTAGCTGCGGATTTCTAGACCCACCTCGCTAAAGGCGCCGAGCCAGAGTTGGCCAGCGGCTTCACGCAGGGCGTCGTCACTGCGGATGAGAGCTAGCTGTGGCGTCCGGAAGCTGAGTCCGAGGTCTTTTTCGACAAAGCTGATCAACCCCGCTTCGAGCTCAATCGGGGCGTCTGAAGCGATCAGCGCGCGGAGTGAGGCATTGTCACTGCGAAGCTGGTTCAGATTAGCCTCTAGTTCCGCGATGTATTCTTGGGAGCGTGGATTCTCGACTGAGGAGCCAGTCGTCAGTCGAGAGAGCGTGTGCTGGACGTAGAGATGGGAGCCTAGGAGAATAGCTCCAAAGCTGAGGAGCGTGAGTTGAAGCGTAGGACGCATCGTGGCTATTGACCTAGCGGTTTGGAATTCGGGTTGACTGGGGTCCTCTTGAATGGGTCGCGGTCTACGTCACTAAATGGCTTATTGCGGTCTAACCAACCCATGAGTTCTTCAGATGTTTTTCCGGCTTGCGAGGTGAAGGTGAGTGGGGCACTGCGTTCTCCCTGAGCGTTGTAGTGGTAGCGTGTGGCGCGTACCGGTTCTTCCTTGCTGGGGTCTTTTGGGTTGGTGCGTCTGACGCGGGCGTCGAACATATTTTCTGCGATTAGGCGTCCAGTGTCTTGGTGGTAGCCGTAAACTACGCGGAAGAGTTTCTTGTTTTGACCATCATAAATGGCTCCGCTGCGGAGGTTGCCGAATTTATCCCGACGGTAAAGTGTGCGTGAGCGAGTGACTGGCTCGCCATTGGGTTTTTCTGAGTAGGTGCGCTTTACCAAGGTTGTATTCCCTGCGTCACGCGTAAATTCAGTGATGGAGCCATCCCTATTTTTTGAAATGCGTGCGAGGTGCTTTGACTTGCTGGTGCTTTTTTTCTGTGCATCCACGGGAATTTGGAGGCAGGCGCAGGCTGCGAGTATCAAGGCGAAGATGCGAGGGATCGTGGTCATGCCGAGTAGATAAGCAACTATTTCGGCAGCTTTCAAGTTTTCAGTTTGCCAGAGTGATATAGAATGTCTTACTGACAGTATGCGCTGGAAAACAAGACGTCGAGTAATCGACCTTACAGAGAGGGGACTCATCATAGGAATTCTCAACGCGACCCCCGATTCTTTTTCTGATGGAGGCAGCTATGTCGACCCCCGGCAAGCCGTGCAGCACGCTATAGGGATGTTGCAGGATGGAGCTAAGATTATAGATGTCGGAGGCGAATCCACTCGGCCGGGTGCTCCGAAAGTTTCTGAACAGGAAGAGCTAGCGCGGGTGCTTCCCGTGATCCGTGCCCTCCGCGAGGTGAGTGATTGTTTGATCTCTATAGACACGAGCAAGGCGGAAGTCGCCCGTCAGGCGATCGAGGCCGGTGCAGATATCGTCAATGATGTAACAGGTCTGATGGGGGACATCAATATGTCGAAAGTTTGTGCGCAGCAGGGAGTCGGTGTGATCGTGATGCATATGCAGGGAAGACCTGAGAATATGCAGAATGAACCAGTCTACGAGGATGTTCTGTGTGATGTTAGAGCATTCTTTGAAGAACGCTACAGGACATTGGTAAAATTAGGAGTGAACCCACAGTCACTTTGTTTTGATCCAGGTATCGGTTTTGGGAAAACTGTGGAGCACAACTTACAGTTGCTGCACGGGCTCTCTTCTTTGCAGGTGAATGACCGACCTATGATGTTAGGTGTCTCCCGCAAATCAATGATCGGGGCGTTGCTCGGGCTGGAAAGTGCCGAGGATCGCGACGCTGGCACTGCGGCTCTCACCAGCCTGGGGCGGATGGCCGGCGCTCAACTCCACCGAGTCCACGAGATCAAACGCAACTTTGAGGCGATGCGAATGGCGGAAGCCGTGCTGAATGTGGGTGCTTCGTGAAGCGCTTCTCACGATGTTTGAGTCTTGTTAAGTTAGAGTCATTGCTCGTTGAGCTGGCGCAATGACCATAACCCACTCTTTTTGAGCTAGCCTCTCGGTTATTGCTAGGTATTTGCTTTTTGCGTGGTGTCCCTGAGCACGTTGTTGGGGAGATCGGAGAGGGGGAGAAAGGGGGGTGGCCATAGGCATGAACCATGATTGTGTTGTAGCCCATCTTCTGACTTTGCCTGATCCAGGTTTTCCAGTCTTCGACTGCTAGGAATTTGCTTTTTGGGTGAGGTGTTCGGAGGGGCTTTCATGGGG
>Ga0233410_10000011_pt1 | contig 70746 bp, 93 predicted proteins | sample Na_anoxic_1_MG_FD_179869 | JGI IMG/M metagenome (GOLD analysis project Ga0233410, IMG submission 179869) | Seawater microbial communities from Saanich Inlet, British Columbia, Canada - Na_anoxic_1_MG | ecosystem: Environmental > Aquatic > Marine > Inlet | place: Canada: British Columbia...
TTTAGTTCGTTTAAGCAATCGCTTAATTTTTATACTTAGGTTTGTTTGTTTCACAGTATCACCTCTGTTTTAGTTAAATATTGTAGGTGATACATCTTTATTTATTCGACTTTTTCAACAGAGCCTATCGTTAGCAATAGAAATAAATAGTTGATTTTGTTTTACTTGTCATGGATTCTGGGATTATTTATACTAGATCGATTTTGAAACCGTTTGATTATTTAGATGGAACTAGGGTGTCTGTGATGTCTCGACACACTCTTAATGACGGGGTGACTCGGGATGATAGAATAACTTCTGATTCTTATGATGTTTGGATGAAGATATTGTCTCCTCCAGATGAGATAGTTGGAGATTATTATAAAAGGGGTTTGCCTTGGAAAGATTTTGGCGATAGATATGTTGAATATTTGAAGGGGACTGTTTCTTCTTTGGTTGAAGATTTAAGTAAATTTGCGATTGAGCAGACGGTTACTCTTCTTTGTATTGAGGATTCTGCGGAGTTTTGTCATCGAAGACTTTTGGCTGAGGAGTGTAAAGTATACGAGCCTAAATTGGAGATTGTTCATTTATGAATTCTAAATTGGCGGTTTTGCAATTGAAGGCTTTGAGGAAAATGACGGAAGGTGAGAATTTGAGATTGGCGGCTGAATGGGGAAGTAAGTATAATATTTTGATTTCTACGATTTTGTCGGCGCAGACTCGGGATGAGGTTACGATTCCTGTGTGTGATGTTTTATTTGAGAGATATCCTTCGATGATTAAGTTGTCTCGGGCTCGGGTTGGGACTGTTGAGAATATTATTAATAGAGTTAATTATCATAAGACTAAGGCGCGGCATATTGTGGGAACTGCGAAGATTTTGGGGGGAAGGAGAATTCCTGAGACAGTGAAGAGTTTACTTGAGTTGCCTGGTGTTGGACGGAAGGTTGCGAATGTCTATTTGGCTGAAGCTTTGAAGGCTGATGCAATTGGTGTTGATACTCATGTTGCTAGGATTAGTTTTAAGTTGGGGTGGACTGATAGTAAGAATCCTGTTAGAATTGAGAAGGATTTGGAGAAATTGTTTCCTCGGAAATATTGGGTTCAGATTAATGATACGCTTGTTCGGTTTGGGAAGACCACTAAAAGGAGTCAAGAATCAGGGATTCTTGACGGACTTCTTCGAGGGTAGGCTTTGCCGATGGTAGCGACTTTGTCGCGATAGTAGAAAACTGATGTTTCCGAAGGTAGCGCTTCGCGCGGAGCTTGTTCGGTATATTAGGAACTTTTATAAATCGGAGTTGAGGTTATTTATTATGGCAGATACTAGTGGACTTGGTGCGGGGTTTGGTGGACTTACTCGGTTTAGTGAGGAATATAATTCTAAATTTAAATTTGGACCTGGCGCGGTTGTTGCAATGATTATTGCGGTGATTGCTTTTGTTGTTGGGCTTCGAATGGTTTACACTTAAGATGTTTCCTGGTGGAATGAATCCGGCTAAGATGCAGGGGATGATGAAGAAGATGGGAATTAGTCAGACGCAACTACCTGTTCGACGAGTTGTTTTTGAAATGGATGAGGGAAATTTAGTTATTGAGGATCCTAGTGTTATTAGAATTATGATGCAAGGGCAGGAGAGTTTTCAGGTTACTGGTGAGGCTGTTGAAGAGAGTGCTGAGGTTTTTAGTACTGAAGATGTGACGATGGTTGTTTCGCAGAGTGGAAAGAGTGAGGATGAGGTTAGAGCTGCTTTGGAAGAGAGTGATGGGGATATTGCTGAGGCGATACTCGCATTAAGGGATTAGTATAATAATATTTTTAAAGGGTTAATTGGTTTTTGTTTTATGGATGAAGGATATAAACTTGAAGGATTTTTTGATCAATTGGGTTCATTGGCAAATGGCCGAGTGCCGGGATTTTTGTTGCCGATTTATTCTAATGGAGAGTATTTGTATGCAAGAAGGGGATGGAGCGATTCGGCGTCTTATTTTTCTAAAGCTGGCCCTAAATCTAGAATCGCTGATTTGGAGTTATTTCCTGCAACTGAATCAATTTCCACTACAGACAAAGATCCTGTTATTCATGCAATAATGAGGCCTGATGAAAAAGTTTGTTGCGGTGTGTATGAGTATGTTAAAGATCATATATATACTAACTGGGATAATTTTTATAGTAAAGAAGAGCCTTGGGCGAGAATTGAATTTGCGTCATACATAAAATGCAAGAGTTTTTTTGCTCAGGCAGTGTCTGATATAAAAAATAAAACAGATGTGGCTCTGCGAAGTGGTGACAATGTTATAAAGGATTTAGAGAAAAGGTTAGCGAATTGGGTGCAAAATTAGAATTCTTGAATGTAATAATTATCATAAAGGGATTTTTTGTTTTTGTTTGATGGATAGTGATGATGTTGTGGATAATCATGGCAGAGATCGTACGAAGAATCTTTGTAATGTTTTTAGAGAATTAGAAGGGCGTCCTTCTGTAACAGTTAATGATTTGAGATTAATATTATATCTAAGGAAAATAGAAGATAATATTGATTATCTCAAAGAGTTAGATTAGGAAGATGAGAATCAAGATATGCTACTAATGACTTCTTTGGCAAATGCTGCTAATGGATTGGATATGAACGTACCTAGTTGTCGGAAGTCTAAGGAGAAGCTTAGGAAGAGACGCATGGTTCAACGGGTTAAGCATAATTATTTTGAGAGTCGTATATTTATGAAGTTGGCCAATAGCGAGAGAAGGCTCTATGGCGCGCTTGTTGATAATATTTGATGTGGCTTTAGTGCAATAATTATTATAAAGAGATTTGATGTTTTTGTTTTATGGATTATATGAAAGACTTTATGGAGGCGAAGTACCATCTGGCTGTGACTGAGAGGATGATTGAGGGGTATAAGGAGTATCCTGAGAAGAGATTTGTCATTGGGGTTATTAATGAGGGGGCTAGGGCGGCATCGAAGCTGATTCGGGCGATTTTGATTATGGATGGGACAAAAGGTGATATTAATGTGTTTTTGAGGAAAGTTGCGCCGAAATATTTGAACAGTGTCACAACTGAAAACTTAGTTAAGATCTTGGAGGTTGAGCGGGCGCAGAAGGTTTCGAGGGTTGAATTTGCTAGAGGTGATAAGATTATTCTGCTTATTCGAGGGGAATATCGTGTTTTGACTGTTTCTAGGTTAAAAGAGTTTGTGAAATCATTAGGTGGGGCTATTTCTGCATTTTCGGCAAGTATAAAAAGGTGAATGTTTTTCTTTCTTCTGCACTAAACGGGTAATGTAATGTATGATTGAAGAAATTATTAAGGAAAAGACGAGTGCCGACCATCTTTTGTACGTCAGTTTAAAGTACACGAAGACATGTGATGTCATTTTGAATTTATTGGCTCGGTGGAAGAGTTTAATTGAGCTTAGCTTTGACACGATTCTGGAGCATAGAGTTGAGGCTGGGAAGATTCCTGCAATGCCTACGAACCCTAAGCAGAGGATTGAATTTATTAAGAAGTATTTTAAGAAGAGTGAAGAGGTTCAGAATGTTGTGCCTTTGTATATTTTTTTCAAGCGAATTCCTGATTTGAACAAGACGCGGAGTGGGGAATTTAGGAAGGGTGTGAATTTGAAGGTTATTGAGCCGACAAGAACTACTGATATTAATATGGATATGCTTGGTGAATATTATGAAGTTGTCGAGAAGTTTATGGGCGAAGTTAAGAAAATTTTGGCTAGTTAGGGGATAAGTTTTATAAAGCGTTTTTTTCTGGTAATTACACGTTTGTTTTAAACGATGCTCAAAAAGGCGTCATTAACATACATAAATAATAAATGGCAAGAATAATTGTTATAAACTCAGGGAAAGGTGGCGTTGGTAAAACCACGACTGCGATTAATCTGGGAGCTTCTTTAAATAAGTTGAACAAGGATGTGATTATCGTCGATGCTAATTTAAATACGCCGAATATTGGATTGCAGCTTGGTGCGCCGATTGTTCCGATTACTTTGAATCATGTTTTGAAAGGGAAGGCTGATATTGAGGACGCTATTTACGAACATTCTTCTGGAACTAAGATTGTGCCGTCGAGTCTTTCTGTTAAAGAGTTGACTAAGTTTAATACGAAGAAGATTCCTGAGATCGCTAAGCAGTTGAGCGCTCTTTGTGATTATGTAATTATTGATTCTGCTGCTGGATTTGGTGAGGAAGTTATTGCTGTTCTTGAGGCTGCTGATGAAATTATTATTGTTACTAATCCTGAGATGCCTGCGGTGACTGATGCTTTGAAGGCTGTTAAAGTTGCTCGTGAAATGGGTAAGGATATTAATGGTGTTATTGTGACTCGTCATAAGGATGCTAGTTATGAGATGCCTTTGTCTTCTATTAAGTCGATGCTTGAGGCTCAGATTATTGGAGTTATTCCTGAGGATAAGGCTGTGAAGGAAGCTTTGAATTTGAGGGATGCAGTTTCGCACACTCATCCGCGAAGTAAGGTTTCTAAGAAGTATTATGAGATTGCTCGAAAGGTTAGTGGGGAGAAGATTGAAGAGAGAAAGGGATTTTTGGATAGATTGCTTGGTCGATAGGAAAACATAAATAGTTCTTAGATTGGGTATTTTTGGGAAAGAGTTGTAATGAAATTAATATGGATAAAGTATACCTGCCATTTGAAGAAAGGATAGGAGAGTTAGATAGGGAGATTGGTGCTTTGGAGATTAAGGCTAAGGAGAGTGGTGTTGATTATTCTAAGGAGGTTGGGAAATTGGGTAAGGAGAGGGCTGTGGAGATTGATAGGGTTTATTCTGGTTTGAGTGCTTATCAGACTGTTCAAGTTGCGCGGCATCCTAGGAGACCTGTTTTTGATGATTATAAGTCTATGTTTAAAGAGAGTATGGGATTGCATGGGGACAGATGTTCTGGGGAAGATCCTGTGATGTATACTGGTTTTGTAGAAATTGGTCGTGAGAAAGTTTTGGTTGTTGGGGTTCGGAAGAGAGTTATTTATGAGATGAAGGAGGACACTCGGGCTGAGTCTTTGGAAAAGAGTCGGATTTATGCTGGGTGTGCTCAGCCGTGGGGTTATCGGAAAGCGCTTGCGAAGATGAAGCTTGCTGAGAAGTTTAGCATTCCTATTGTTACGCTTATTGATACGCCTGGTGCTTATCCTGGGATTGAGGCTGAAAGATATGGGCAGGCGCAGGCGATTGCTGTTAATCAGATGGAGATGTCTCGTTTGAAGACTCCTATTATTAGTATTGTTGTTGGTGAAGGTGGGAGTGGTGGCGCGCTTGGGATTGGCGTTGGGGATAGTTTGGCGATGATGAAGTATGCTTATTATTCGGTTATTTCGCCTGAGGGTTGTGCTGCGATTTTGTGGAAGGATGGTCGTGAGGCTGAGGCTGCGGCGAAGGCTCTTAGGTTGACTAGTGGGGATAATAAAAAATTGGGGACTATTGAGTATGTTGTTGATGAGCCGATTGGTGGGGCGCATCGAAACCATCGTGAGGCGGCGGCCAATTTAGAGAAACATATTTTGAAAGAGGTTAGGAAATTTAAAAAAATGAAACCTGATGATTTACTTGTGCGTCGTGGAAAGATGATTAGGGAAAATAGGGCTGGTGGGAAATTGACTGCTAGGAAAATTGCGAAGATGTGGGATTAGCCTACTAGGCTACCTGGTTCGATGTCTTGGTCTGGAGAAATTAGTGAAACTGTTTTGTGGTCTTTACTTGATGCTGCCAATAGCATTCCTTGTGATTCGATGCTTCTCATTTTTCGTGGAGCTAAATTTGCTACGATGATTATTTTCTTTCCCTTAAGGTCGTCTTTAGAATAAAATTCTTTTATTCCTGCGCAGATTGTCCTGTTTTCTTCTCCGACGTTTATGTCTAATTTGTATAGCTTGTCTGCCTTTGGGATTTCCTCTACGTTTTGGATTTCTGCTACTTTTAGTTCTACCTTTGCGAAGTCATTGAATTGAATTGTTGTTACTCCTTCCATGATTTCTTTAGGTTCTTCTTCTTTATTAAGATTTGCCTTCGGTGTTTCTAGTTTCTGAAATAAGACTGGAGCTTTTTCTATGTTGTTTGATCTGAAAATCTTTGAGATTTTTTCTGCTGATTGTGGAATGAATGGACTGATGAGTTTTGCTATTTCTCTAATTGCTTGAACAAGGTTATACAATACTCCTCTATTAATTTTTAACCTATCGTCACGATCATTATTTTCCCATGGTTTTTCGCTTTGCACATATTCATTTAATCTATCTATGAATGCGAAAATTTCATTTAATGCTTGATCCACCTTAAACTCTTCCATAAATTTACTTACTGTATTTGTTAGTGCAATAATATTATGGGTTTTTTCGAAATCTTGATCATTAAATTTCTCAATGCCATATTTCTCTGATAAAGATGAAGTTCGTGAGACTAGGTTTCCTAATTTGTTTGCTAATTCATTGTTGTATCGTTCAACTAGGGCTGTTTCTGAGAAATCTCCGTCTGAGCCTGATGAGAATGAGAAGTGTCGAAGGCAAAAGTATCGGACTGCGTCGACTCCGTATTTTTCTACTAATGTTATTGGAGAGATTGAGTTGCCTAGGGACTTTGATATTTTCTGTCCGTTGAATGTTAGAAAGCCGTGGTTGATTGTTGTTCTTGGTAGTTCGATTCCTGCGGATTTTAGCATTGCTGGCCAGTAGACGTTGTGGAACCATGTGTTGTCTTTTCCTAAGATGTGAACTGTTGGTTGTCCCCAGAAATCTTCTCTACCCTTTTCTCTTGTGGCTGTGTAATAATTTATTAGAGCGTCGAACCAAACGTATGTTACGTGTTTCTTGTCGAGTGGGAATGGTATTCCCCAGTCGAAAGATGTTCTTGTTATTGATAGGTCGTTTAATCCTTCTTCAACTCTTTTCTTTACTTCGTTTCTTCTTATTTTTGGTTGGCATAAATCGGTTTTGTAAAGGTCTAGTAGGAATTGTTGATATTCTGACAATTTAAAGAAGTAAGTTTCTTCTGAGATTTTTTCGATTTCACGGTTTGGGTGGACTGGGCATTTTCCGTCAATTAAGTCTTTGTCTGTTACGTATAGTTCGCAACCCGTGCAATAGTTTCCTGTGTATTCGCCTTTGTAGATGTCGCCTGCTTTGTTACATTTTTCTATGAATTCTTTTACGACCTTTGCGTGGTCTTTGTCTGTTGTTCTGATGAATCTGTCGTAATCGATGTCTAATGCTTTCCATGCTTTGATGAAGCTTTTTGATACTTTGTCAACGAATTTTTTTGGATCTTTGCCTGATGCTTCTGCTGCTTCTTGTACTTTTTTTCCGTGTTCGTCTGTTCCGGTTACGAATAGGACTTCTTTGCCTTGGAGTTTGTTCCACCTAGCTAGGGTGTCCGCTACGATTTTTTGGTATGCGTGTCCGATGTGTGGTGCTGCATTTACGTAGTCTATTGCTGTTGTTACATAAAACTTTTCTGCCATGATATAGGGAGATTGAGAAGGTTTATAAATTTTTTATTATTGGTCTCATTATGAAGCATGAGGAGTTGACTGGGAAGATTATTGAGATTTTTTATCGGGTTTACAATACGCTTGGTTATGGATTTCTTGAAAAGATTTATGAAAATGCTTTGGCTTTTGAGTTTAGGAGGGTAGGTTTGAAATTTGGAAAGCAGGTTCCTATTTCGGTTTTGTATGAAGGGGAAGTTATGGGAGATTATTTTGCTGATTTTATTGTTGAGGGGAAAGTGATTGTTGAAGTTAAGGCTGATAAATTTCCTGGGGATGATGGCGAGAAGCAGTTGTTGAATTATTTGAGGGCTACTGATAATGATGTTGGATTGTTATTGGGCTTTGGAAAGAAGGCTGAGGTTCGTAGGAAGATTTTTGAGAGGGCTCGGGAATAATGGTACGCGGATGAACGCAGGATGAACGCGGATTTGTTTTTTTGTTATTCAAGGGAGGGGGATAATTAAATATTATTCGATGATTATCTTTGGGATATATGTTAGTCCTAATTCTTCGAATACTACCATGGACTCATACAGTAAGATGACATCTCCATAGGAATCTTTAATGTCAAATAGAAAATTTCTGAAGTCCTCTGTATTCTCTACGTGGACGTCTAGCATAACGTTATATTTTCCTACTGTATTGGTCGCATAATAAACATGATTATGTGACTTACAATATTCAATAAAACTTTTTGCTCTTTCTTCGGAGACAGAATTGAATCTAATCAAAAGCAGATGCCATTGCATTCCAAGTTTGTGGATATTTATCTTTGGCCTAAACCCTTGAATTATATTTTCTTTCCTTAGCTTTCTTAATCTTGGGTGAATTGTGTGGATTGGATATCCTGTAGCTTCTGATATTTCTGTTACGGGCATTCTGCTAGACTGATTTATTGTCTGTAATAATTTTTTATCTATTTTGTCAAGAGAATATGATTTGTCTTTTGGTGTGGTCTTCAGTGATTCTCCTAGTGAAGACTTCAAGAACTTATAACTTATGTGCTCTGCTCGAATCAAAGTTGTAAATATATGTTCGTGGAGATGTGGGCCAAATAACTTCTTTAGCTCTTCTAATTGATCATTGAATTGAGAGATTGTTTTGGCACAAAATAATATCACTGCATCCCACCTTCCGACGCCTGTAGCTAACCATGTGACATGGGATAATTTTAATATCTTTTGATAAATATCTTTTTCTTGTTTTGAATTTAAGCCGGTTAGCTGGACGAATACATAATATGAATCAAACCCTAACTTTCCGATATTAAGCATGGTATAATAATTCTCAATTATCTTATTTTCTTCGAACCGTTTTAGACGATATCTTACTACCTGCTTGCTTACTCTTACTTTCTTTCCTATTGCAGATTCTGTCAATCTTGCATCCCGATCGAGGACTGCTAATATTTTCTTATCAAGTGCGTCTAGTTCCATTTTTAATATAATAAGTATATATTTATAAATATTGTCATTATGTTAAATAATTTGGCAGTAATATTTATCATACTAATATATTTTAGTTTATTATGAGAAAGAAAAGCTTAGAAAATAGTGTGGAAGGACCTTGTGGTGGTAACACTAGTGTGTCGCAGAAGACCTATAATACTGTCAAGTCTGGGTTTGGGGCTGTGCGTAGAGGTTATGAGAAATTGCATTCTGCATATCCTGAAATTACCAATTATCTTTCATCTGCTGTTGGTGTGGTCGGTGGGGACGCTCTCGCAAAACAATTTACGGATGACCCGAGTGTGAGTGTTAGGGACGTGGTGTTTACGGCTGCTGCGGCTGGGGTGTATAGTTATTTGGCTCTGAAAATGATTGAGTGGTCTACGAAAGTGACTAATAAGATTGGGAAATCTCTTGGTCGATTAAAAGGTGGCAGTATGACTCATACTTTAGCTAATACTTCTTTGTTGACTGCCATGTATTTCCCTGTGAATATGGCTTATTGGAATTATTTAACGATAAAGAATGAAGCGCCCATAACCCTTGAGGACAATATAGCTGGTGCGATTACTCTTGGGGTTGGCACAATTCCTTATCTGGTTGCAGATTATGTTGCTATTAAGAAACTTAGCCAGCCAAAAACTAAGAAGTTCTTGCGTCCGTTTTATAGCGCTGTAGGAATTGGATGGAATACACTTTTTGCTGGTGGAAATTATTTAGCAAAGAGGATATGAATTAACGAATCGCTATGTTTTTATATTGGGGTTGTGATTATTTCATATGGCGAAAGAGGTTAGGTCTCGTAAGGGAAAGAGGTTGGGAGAAGCGGCTTCTATTAAACATCCTATCGTTCAGAAGAAGATTGATAAAAGTTTGAAGTTGAGTATTAAAGAGGGTTCGCTTGCTTCGGTGTCTACTGGTTTTGGGCTTTCTTATTTTGCGCCGTTTGCTTTGATGATGAATGCTACGGCGAGTCAAGTTGGTATCTTGCACGCTATTATTAATTTGTTGCCGAGTCTTGCGCAATTGAAGTCATCTACTTTGATTGAGAAATTTTCGCGGAAGAAGATTGTTATGGATGGAGTGCTTGGGAAGATTTTGGTTTGGTTGCCAATATTGTTGACTGGTTTTTTGTTTTATATTGGTGCGCCTCATATGGTTTGGGTTTTTATTTTGCTTGTTGGAATTTTTTATACTTTTGCGGCGATTGCGCATCCTGCGTGGTTTTCGTGGATGGGTTCGCTTGTTCCGGAGAAGGAGCGTGGGAAATATTTTTCGAAGAGGAATAGGGTTGCTGGATTTTTTGGTATTGTGACTATGATTAGTGGTGCGCTTATATTGGATGGAGCTAAGAAGTTTGGTGGGCAATATGGGAATGTTCTTGGTTTTACTTTGCTTGGGTTTGGTTTGTTGTTTGTGATTGCGGCGATTGCGCAGTTCTGGTCGTGGGCTTTGTTAAAGAGGCAGTATGAGCCGAGGATTCATATTAGAAAGAAGGATTATTTTTCGTTTTGGGATTTTTTGAGGACTTGTCGATCGAGTAGCTTTGGGCGGTTTGTTTTGTTTAGAGGTGCTTTTAGTTTTGTGATTGGGATTGCTGGGCCGTTTTGGGCGGTTTATATGTTGAGAGATTTGGGATTTTCTTATGTGTGGTTTATGATTATTACCGTTGCGGGTACTGCTTTTCAGTTGATGTTTTTGCCTTTGCTTGGGAAGGCTTCTGATAGGTTTGGGAATATTAAGATTATATCTATTTGTTCTTGGATAATTATTGCGGTGCCTGTTCTTTGGTTGGCGCCGGGGATTATGAGTAATGATTTGAATATCAAGCTTTACTTGTTGTTTGTGCCGGCGATTATTAGTGGGTTTGCCTGGGCTGGTTATAATTTGGCCGTGAATAATTATGTTTATGATGCGGTGAGTTCGAAGAAGAGGAGCTTTGGTTTGTCTTATATGAATTTTGTTGTTGGTATTGCAATTTTCGTTGGTGCGAGTTTGGGTTCGTTGTTGGCGTGGATTGATGTTTCATTTATGAATCCGCTTTTATTTATCTTTGCGATTTCGGCTGTTGGTAGATTATTGGTTGCTATGTTTGGCTTGAAATATTTGAATGAGGTTAGACATGTTAAGAAATTCTCTTCCCAGTATTTGATTAAGGAATTCCAGCCAATGCAGGGTGCGGTTCGAGAAATTCATCATTTGGAGCATGTGGTTAAGAAAGTAGAACACTACATTTAAAGTCAACATTTTCTCTAGTGAGCCACATATGGCATGACTCTGGTGAGCCTAAAATCGTTGGGGAAATTCCTGCAGGAATTTAGATACCAAATCACTTACCGACTGGCGTCGCAGATGATTTGATTTAATAAGGTCTCAGACGACATAACCCTGGTGGGCCCGGCTTCGCCCGACTTGTTCAGCTTTGTTCCATGATAAATCGGAGCATCTGCGGACGCCCGCGATTTCTTATGGATGTGTAACTTTTGTTGTTGTTAACGATGCTGACCAAACTTTTATAAGGTGTGTTGGATTTTGTGTGGAATGTTGAAAAGAAATTGTCCGGCGTGTGCGAAGAAGATAGAGAGGAAGTTTAATTTTTGTCCGTATTGTGGAGTTTCGTTTAAGGCTCGAAATGAGCAGGCGAATTTTGGGATGCTGGGGCGTGATGATTCTAGTGGGAAGATTGGAAGGCCTGAGCCGAAGATGCCGTTTGGACTTAATGGGATTATGAATTCTTTGATTAAACAGCTTGAGAGTCAGCTTGGAAATATGGATCTTGGCGATGGGCGGAATGGCGGCTTGCCTAAGAATGTTAAGATTCGTGTTGCCCGAGGACCTAATCTTGGAATGAATCAGGTTGTTAGAAAAGTTCCTGATAGGAAAATTGTTGAGGTGCCTGAGGTTAGTGATGCTGAGAATGAGAGGAGGATGGGGTTGCCGAAGGTTGAAGTTGAGTCGAAGGTGAAGAGGCTTGGTGATACTATTATTTATGAGATTGATGCGCCGGGGATTCGGAAGAAAGACGACGTTGTTTTGACTGAGTTGGCTTCGGGGTTGGAGATTCGGGCGTATTCTAAGGATAAATGTTATATGAAATTTATTCCGTTGAAGGTTGAAGTTGTTGAGTATTATGTTGAGAAAGAGAAAGTGGTTGTTGAGATAAAAGGGTAAGAAGATGGTTTTAGTAAAATGTATAAGTTGGAATTATTGTGTACTTTTATGGAGGAGAAGATTCAAATATTAATGATCCATGGCGGAGAGACTTTCAATAATCAAAATGACTATTTGAACTATTTGAAAACTAAGAAAATTCGTTTTGGGAAAAAGATTAGGTGGAGTGAAGATTATTTGAAGCGAGAGCTGGGGGAGGATTTCGAAATTACTTGGCCGAGAATGCCACTGGAAGACAATGCGAGATATGATGACTGGAAAATTTTATTTGATAGATATATTGAAAAATTAGGTGATAATGTGATTCTGATTGGACGTTCTGTTGGGGGAATTTTTTTGGCCAAATATTTATCTGAGAATGTTTTACCAAGGAAAATAATTTCAGTATATATGATTGCTGCTCCGTTTGACAATACTGTAACTGGATGGACTTTGACTGGCGGGTTTGAACTTGGGGAGGATTTGAGTTTGATTGGGAAGAATTGCGGAAAAGTTGTTTTAATGTTTTCTGCGGATGATGATTGTGTCCCTGTGTCTCATGCTAAGAAATATAGAGAAAAACTTAAAGATGCGGAGATTATTATTTATGAGAGTAAGAATAGGCATTTTCAGGTTGGGGAGTTTCCTGAAATTGTTGAGATGATTAAGAAAGATGTTGTTTTATCCACTAAATCATGAGTGAGGCTGTTGAGGATTTTACTCACGATTCGCACTAAAATTTTTCAATAGAATGATGTTGTGAAAAATTCGCGCAAATCGTTCGCCGCGGACACGTCCCCACTTCAAAACATGAGTGAGGCTGCGCGGATTTGAACCGCGGACCCCTGCCTTATCAGAGCAGTGCGCTACCTGACTGCGCCACAGCCTCATGTAATTAATTAGCGGAATTTTGGTTTATAAGGTTTTTGTGGGATAGATTTTTATATCATGGGTCATTGGCTTTATTATGAATATTACTTTTGCTATAGTTATTGGCGTATTGACTGTGGTTATTGGGATTCTTGTTAAAGTTGTTGGATTTCCGAATCAGTTCATGAAAAATTACAAGAGGAAATCTACTGATGGGATGTCTACTGTATTTATTCTTCTCGCTTTTATTTCTTATTTATTATGGACTTTGCATGGGGTTTTGCAGGGTGATTTAGTCTTGGTTATTGGCCAGGGTGTTGGAATAATTACCACTGGGATGATTGTCGCGCAAGTCTTCTATTATAAGAAAAATAATTAGAAATCTTGGGCGATGCTAAACTTTAAAAAGGAAATTTTTGATAAGATACTATGAGTTTAACAAAATATTTGAGAGCTGCTTGGAGGAAACCTGATGTTAAAACACTTAGGGCTAGAATGATTGAGTGGCGTAAGGAGGGTTTGATTACTAAGGTAGCTAAGCCTTTGAGGATTGATAGAGCTAGATCTCTTGGGTATAAGGCAAAGAAGGGAGTGACTGTTGTTAGAATTAAGATTAAGCGTGGTGGACATAAAAGGTCTAGACCAAATAAAGCTAGGCGAACTAAAAGACTTCATATTAGAAAGAATTTGAGGATGAATTATAAGGAAATTGCTGAGACTAGGGTTGCTCGGAAATATGATAACATGGAAGTTTTAGGATCTTATCAGGTTGGAAAGGATGGTATGAATTATTTCTTTGAAGTGATTTTGGTTGACCGTGCTGCTCCAGAGATTAAGTCTGATAAGCAGCTTGGTGCTTTTGTAAAGGCTCCTAAGAAGAGATCTTTGAGAGGAATTACTTCTGCTGGTCGAAAGGCTAGAGGACTTAGGAACTCTCCTGTTAAGGCTCCTAAGGTTAGACCATCTTTGAGAGCGAATAGACGAAGAGGAAATTAGATATCAAAAAATTTCCTGGTGAAAATTTCTTTGTAAAAATTCTGCAAAATTTTATATCTAAATCACTTACCGACTGGCGTCGCAGATGATTTGATTTAATTTGACTTGCTTCCATAAAAAATTGCACCATCTGCGGACGGCGCATTTCTTATGGAGTTTTGAATTTTGTATGTTTAAGATAAAATTGGGTCAAGCCCTGCTCAAAATCCATCCTTGTTCATGGAGATTTTAGATGTATATCTTTTAGTATGCTAATTGTTTATTAAGTGATGTTGTTTTTTTATGTTATGAGGGGACATTGTCATGAGTACTGAGACTCGGCGTTCTAATGTGATTCGGGGGAGGACGAATAATGATAGGTGTGATTGGAATTATTGTAGGGAGATTGATGCGCTTGAGAATAATGATGTGAGGCGGTATAGTCCTGATAATGAGCCGATTGTTGTTTATGAGAATAGGAATGAATAATTTTATAAATTGATTTTCTGTGTAATGTTATGGCTAAGAAAGTTAAGAGGTTGTATCGGGCGGAGAAGAAGGATTCTGTGATTGGTGGAGTTTGTGCTGGGATTGGTAATTATTTTAATATTGATCCTGTTTTGGTTCGGTTGATTTGGGTGTTGATTACTTTTGCTTGGGGCTTTGGGATTTTGGCTTATTTTATTGCTTGGTTGATTATACCTAGGAAGTAGATTAGTGAATATATAGTTTTGAGTTGGTTAATTGTTTATTAAGGGATGTTCGTATTTTTGGGGATGAAAGGGCTTCCATTTATACAAATCTGTATTGGGTTTCTACTTGTTATATTTTCTGTTGCTGCTTTTCAGATATTGGGACTTGATGTTGATTTTATAACAATGTTCATTCTAACAATATTTACAATTGCAATTTCCATCTTCTTCTATACCGAATCTGGCAGGATGTCTGCTCGGATAGTTAACTTGATCAACAAAATTGATTTAATGTAAATCGGATTGATTCCAACGTAGATCGAATAAAAGAAAGCTCCATAGGTCAAAATTTATATAGTAGCTCTGCTTTATCTAATCAAGAAGACATTAGGAGGTTTTTTCAAAATGCAAAAGAGAGATAAATTGAATTTTAGCGAGGGAACAATAAACTTCTGGGTTCCTGAAGGAAAGATAGATTATAAAGATAACAAGTTCGTTCAGTTGTTTTATTACAATGATGGCCAGGACACTATTAAAATAATAAAAGACAAGGATAACGGTCTCAAGGTATACTATTTGTTTCAAGGAAACAAATGTCTCCTAAACACAAAAGTGGATGACTTAGAAGATGATGATAAGCATATGATTACAGTCACATGGTCACTGCCTGAAAGAAAAGTTAAGTTGTATATTGATGCAATTCTCAAGGATGAGTGCGAGATTGAAGTTTCTCCTTTTTAGTGTCATTTTTAATATATAGTTTTGAGTTAGTTAATTATTTATTAAGTTAGATTTGTGTTGGTTGAGCATGAGTGTCGAACTAATATTAAAGATAGAGCTAGTAGTATTGTTGATAACTGGTTATATATTAGTACTTTTGTTATTCAACGATCTTTCATACAAGGTGTCGAAAAGATTTATGGGTGGAGTTGGTTTAGGTGTTTTTGTTGCAGGATTAGTAAGGATGCCCATGGATAAAGGACTGCTTTTTGCTGGAGCAATTTTTATAGCGATTGATGCTACATTAGAGGCAATTAGAGGAAGTTAATTTTAGACGTATGTTCTTGAGTGTATAATTGTTTATTAATGTGGAATTGTTTTGTTGGGGATGAGAGATACTACTTTGATTTTGCCGATGCGGAATGGGCGGTTGTTGTTGGGGATGAAGAAACGGGGGTTTGGTGTTGGGAAGTTGAATGGTTTTGGTGGGAAGTTGAATGAAGGGGAGAGTGTTGTCGAGGCTGCGGTGCGGGAGTTGGAAGAGGAGATTGGGATTGTTGCTGGTGTTTATAATTTGAAGAAGGTTGGTGAGTTGGATTTTTATTTTCCGCATTATGAGGATGATAGTTGGGATCAGAGGGTTCATGTTTTTGTTATTGAAGAATGGGAGGGTGAGCCTGTGGAGTCGGAGGAGATGGGTTGTGAGTGGTTTGGTCTTGATGATATCCCTTATGATAAGATGTGGGATGATGATAAGTTTTGGTTGCCGAAGGTTTTGGAGGGTCGGAGAATTAAGGGGGCGTTTCATTTTGGTGAGGATAATTCCAGTTTGGCTAATCAGGTGATTATTGATATGATACACAATTATTAGAAATTATAATTTTTGGTCTAGCCATTCTTTGATTTTGGCTTCGGGTTGGGCACCTATGAATTCGTCTACGATTTCTCCGTTCTTGAAAAGTTTTACGGCTGGGATTGACATTACTCCGTATTTTGCTGCGGCGTCTGCGTTGTCATCGGTTGATGCTTTTGCTAAGATGAATTTTCCTTCATATTCTTTTGCTACTTTTTCCAATGTTGGCTTTAGCATCATGCAGGGTCCGCACCAGCTTGCCCAGAAGTCTACAACAACCGGAGTTGTCTTTGATTTCTCAATTACTTCGGCTTGGAAGTTTGCGTCTGTTACATCTAGTTCCATATTGTAATTTAGAGTTTTGTGTTTTTAAAGTTTAGTGAAGAGTGTTTACTCGGAAGATATTTAATTGGTCGATTGTTTTATTTAATATGGATTATTCGAGGATATGTGATATTTATTCTGCTTTAGAGAATACTACGAAGGGTCTTGAGAAGACTGATATATTGGCAGATTTCCTTGGGGAGATTCGTGGGGAGCCGGGGTTGATTTATTTGTTGCAGGGTCGGTTGTTTGCGGATTATGATAATCGTGAGTTGGGGATTTCGGTGCAGTTGATTATTAAGGCGATTGCTCGGGCTTCGGGGATTAGTGAGGCTGAGGTTTTGACTGAGTTTAAGGAGTTTGGTGATTTGGGGAAAGTTGCGGAATCTGTTTTGGATGGGAAGAAAAAACAGACTGCTTTGTTTTCTTCGAAGTTGAGTGTTGAGAAGGTTGTTGAGAATTTGACTAAGTTGACTACGATCGAAGGGAAAGGGACTGTTAATCAGAAGATTGGTTATATTGTTGATTTGTTGCATTCGGCGAAGCCGGTTGAGGCGAAATATGTTGTGCGGACTGTTCTTAGTGATTTGAAGATTGGTGTTGGGTCTGGGATTTTGAGGGATGCTATTGCTATTCATTGTTTTGCGCCTGAGGGTATTGAGGATAAGAAGGTTTGTGCGCAGGCTGTTCAGGAGGCATATGATAAGGCTACGGATTTTGCTGAGGTTTTTGAGCGGGCTTGTAATGATTCTCTTGAGAAAATTAAGCTGAAGCCGGGGAAGCCTGTTAAAGTTATGTTGTTTCCGAAGGCTGCTAATGTCGAGGATGCGTTTAAAATTACTGGTCGGCCTGCCGCGTTTGAATATAAGTATGATGGGTTTCGAGTTATGATCAATAAGGAAAAGAATGGTCGGGTTAAGATTTTTACTCGACGGCTTGAAGAAGTTACGAGGCAGTTCCCTGAGATTGCGGAGTATGTTGAGAGTCATGTTACTGGGGACAGTTTTATGCTCGACGCCGAGGCTGTTGGTTTTGATGCGAAGACGAAAGAGTATACTGAGTTTCAAGCGATTAGTCAGAGGATTCGTCGGAAGTATGGTATTGATGAGATGCAGAAAGAATTGCCGATTGAGTTGGCGGTGTTTGATATTATTTATTACAATGGGGATAGTTTGATTGAGAAGCCGTTTAAGGAGAGGCGAGCTTTGATTGAGCGTATTGTTCGGACTGAGAAATTTAAGATTGTTTTGGCTGAGCAGATTGTAACTGATGATGCTGATGAGGTTGAGAAATTTTATGAGAAAGCTTTGAATGATAATCAGGAGGGATTGATGGCTAAGAGTTTGGTTGCGCCGTATAAACCGGGAGCTCGAATTGGGCATGCTGTTAAGTTGAAGCCGGAGGATAATGATTTTGATTTGGTGATTACTGGGGCTGAGTGGGGAACTGGAAAGAGAGCTGGATGGCTTACGTCGTTCGACATTTCATGTCGACGAGATGATGGGCAATATACTGATGTGGCAATGGGTGATGGTGGGGAGTTTTTGGAGATTGGGAAGGTTTCTACTGGACTCAAAGAGAAGTCGGAGACTTCTCCTGATGGCTCTCAGTCAAAGACTGAGGATGGCTCGGCTTTGCCGAAGAGCGGGGCAACTGACGGTAGCTTGACGTTTAAGGAGATGACTGATATGTTGGAGAAGTTGGTTGTTGAGATTGATGGGAAGCATGTTAAGGTTAAGCCTGAGATTGTTGTGACGGTTAGGTATCAGGATATTCAGAAGTCGCCGACTTATTCGAGTGGTTATGCTTTGAGGTTCCCGCGGATTACTCGGTTGAGGGAGGATAGGGGAGTTGGTGATATTGCGACTGTTGGAGAGGTTGAGGCTGAAGCTGAAGCATGAGATATTTTATTGGATATTTAATTAAAGGGGAAGCTAAAAAATATCAAGAGAAACTTATAGATAAGATTTGTGCGGAATTTAATGTGCGGAATTTGAATGATCATGTTCCTGCGCATTTTACTTTGAAGTCTCCTTTTGACACAGAAGATATTTCGGAAGTTGAGAAATTATTGGAAAAGTTTTGCAAGGGTGAAAAAGTTTCTGATATTAAGATTGGTGGGATTGGAAGTTTTGACAAAAGGATTATTTTCTTGGATGGAGAATCAATTGAAGGTGAGAAAACTTTTAGGGGATTAATTCAAGAGCTTCGGAAAATTGATTGGATGCAATTTAGAAAGTATGAGCTTACTGATGTTAATTTTCATAGTACTTTAGCTAGGGCCAGAGATAAAAATCAGTTTGTGGAGATTATGAAGTTTTTGGAAAATGAAAAGTCTTTGTTTGAATTGAAGTTTGACAATATTGCTATTTTTGAGAATGTTGGTGGGAAGTGGGGAGTTTATCGAGAGTTTAGTTTGGCGAAATAGAGTGTATTAATTCTTGCATATTTCTAAAACTATTCTTCTTTGTATATTAAAACTATCTGCCCATTTCGCATAGGAATTCCATCCTTGAAGAATATAAAACAACTTTTCCCTGGGTATTTTTTCTTTTTTAAATAAAACTATTTTCTTTTGTATTTTTCTTATGTTTCTTTTTTGTGGTAATCTAAACCAATAGAAATTTCTGAATCCTACAAAGCCTACTCCTTTAGATAATGGAATTATTCTTGATTTTTGGGGATGAAGTTCTAATTCTAACTTTTCAATTAAAAATTTATATATTTGTTTTCTCCAGTTTCGAATTTTATTTTTAGAATTATGTAATATAAGAAAATCGTCTACATAACGAATGTAATATTTAGCTTTCAGTTCGTGCTTAATAAAATAATCTAGTTCATTCAAATAAATATTTGCGAAGAATTGAGAAGTTAAATTTCCTAGAGGCATACCTTTTTTGTTTTTTTGATTTACATAAATAATTTCTTTAATTAACCAATCTACTTTTTTATCCGTGATTTTCTTTTTTATGATTTTGAGTAGAATTTTATGATCCACTTCTTCAAAATAATGCTTTATGTCTGCCTTAAAGCAGAAGGCTTCTTCTTTTAGATTATTAGTCACTTTTCTTTGAAATTTTTTGAATCTTTTTATTGCAAATAATGTTCCCTTTCCTTTTTGATTTGCGCAAGAATCGTATATGAAATTTTTTTGGAAAATTGGTTCGATTATATTACATAATGCGTGATGAATAATTCTATCGCGAAAATCTGAAACTGATATCTTTCTAGTTTTGGGGTCTCGTAAGATAAATGTTTTTAACGGCCTTGGCTTGTAGGTTTGACTCATTAGTTCAAATTGCAGTTCTTCTAAATTTTCAATTAGTCTTGATTGAAAATCAATCACATAATCTCTTTTTGTTTTTCCTTTTCTCGCTTTTTTAAAAGCAAGAATTAAATTTTCCCACCGGTAAATTTTGTAATATAAATTTTTGTGAGTTTTCATTATGAGTCCAGTAAGGCTTGTGTCATTTGACCATTGCTATTCGAGTTCGCGAGATCGTCGTCATCCGAGATGAAATCTCCATCGCTGTTCGCATACACTCTAGCAATATTAGCCCTATTACCCATTGCCACCATCTTTTCAATTTTCGTAAAACTACTAACTGTTAAGATTGAATTTTACTGACCTTAAAACAAGGTTCTAATAATGGAGCGTGTGACCCAGCCTTGCTGGGATAATAGAAACAAGAAAGAACTTTTAAAGCTTTTCTAATTTTGAAAATGCTTCGCCTACAATACCTTTTGCAGAATTAACTTTCTCTTCATAAGCTTTTTTAATTTCCGCTGCGTATTTTTCTGTGGAAAATTTGGGCACGACGCCTTCGGCGCCATAAACCATCACCCGACCATTGCTACTCGAGCCCGCGAGATCGCCGCCAACCGAGACGAAATCACCATCGCTGTACGCAGACACTCCAGCAATACCATTTCCTAAAGTATATTTTGTAAACTTTCCGTTATCATGAGGATTAATTATCCCATCTTCTACTTCATTGAATTTCGTCCCTGAGGATAAGTCTAATCTCTCATCCTCAATTACTCTGAAATTCTTTGCGGGCTGAATTATTGCTTTATAACTGCTATCTCCATTTTCATCTGGAATAACGTAAAATCCTTGAATTCTGAAAGTTCCTACAGGACTTCTTCCTAATTTTTTTTCTGCCAGTTTATGAGCTTGTTTCCAAAGTTCTTTGTTTTTTGTTCTTTCTGGAGATTCTTGCCAAACATCAAAAGCATTTAGATCAGTGTAAAATTTCCCTTCTATCATAGAAAAAATTTCTTCAAAGCTATCACTTGGTGTTGCTGTTCTAAATTTTAGACCACCTTGCGAAAAGATATAATTTGCTAATCCATTACTAAGGGAACTTGAGCCTTTAAGATTTACATCTAAACTAAAATTATTGTTTCCATTTCTTGCTTTTTCGTAGAGTTCTTTAAAATTAGTGTTCTGAAAAGTTGTTACTAAAGTTGGCGTTTGAATTAAATTCTTTGGCATTTCAGGTACTGGCTGACAATCTTCTATCCTCATATTTATTTCAGTAAATTTTAGTTTAAAAATGTTTCGTTATGTTGTATCTTTTTAGGAGTTACAATATAAAAATATCTATTCAAAGCCTTTATAAAGGAAATTTAGCATAGTTATTTAATGGCAGTAGCAAAAAAATCGAGTTCTAAGGATACTTCTTTGAAGGTTCAGAATATTGTTGCGACTACTTCGCTTGAGAAGGATGTTTCTTTGACTAAGTTGGCTCGGACGCAGCCTAATACTGAATATAATCCTGATACTTTTCCTGGTTTGGTTTTGAGGGTAAAGAAGCCTAAGTCTGCGGTTTTGGTTTTTAGTTCTGGTAATTTGGTTTGTACTGGGACTAAGTCTGTTGCTCAGGTTAGAGATGTTGTTCAGCAGGTTATTAAGCAGTTGAAGAAGATTGGTGTTAATGTTACAATTAAGCCGAAGATTACAGTGCAGAATATTGTTGCATCTGGTGCGATTAACTTAAGTTTGAATTTGAACACTTTGGCTTTGGAGCTTGAGAATACTGAGTATGAGCCTGAGCAGTTTCCTGGTCTTGTGTATAAGTTGGAGGATCCTACTGCTACGTTTTTGCTTTTTAGTAATGGGAAGTTGGTTTGTACTGGGACTAAGAATAAGGCGCAGTTGGATGATTCTATGGTTCAGTTGAATAAGAATGTTCGTGCGGCTTTGAAGAGGATTAAGGAATTGGCTAAGAAGAAGGAAGAGGAAGAAGACGAGTTCTAATTCTAATTTCTAGCGTTTAATACTGCGTTGAAAGAACGCTCATGTACGTCTGTATACTTCACAACCTTTCGCCTTGTCTTAAACTGCTATAAATTAAAATTGCTTTATTGCTTCAATTAATTCTTTTGGTGAAGTTACTTTTGTTTTCTGTTTGTATTCTGGTATTAAGCTTAAGTCATAGCCCCCGCCGTAATCTACTAGTAGAATATTTTTTAGACCTGCCTTGACTCCTTCTATGAAGTCTATGTTTCTATCTCCAATTGATATTGTGTTTTCTGTAGTGCTGTGTTTTTCTACTGCTGTCTTTATTGATCCAGCTTTTTCGAACCATTTTGGGCCGATCTTTTCTCTGCCTATGATTTCCTTAAAGTATTTTGATATTCCGAGTTCATCTAATTTTATTTCTATTACATTTGTTGGACATGAGGAAACAACTACCATGTTGTAAGATTTGGCTAGCTCTTTTATTGTTTCAATGATTCCTTCGAATGGTTGTACGTTTTTTTTAATAATGTTCTCTTTGTAGAATTTATTTCCTAACAATACTTCGTCTTCGCTAAAGCCTAGGTTTTCGTAGGCTTCTGAAGACCTGTGCCCATAAATTTTTTTGAATTCTTCTAGAGATTTTGGGCAATCTTTCCCTAAGCTTTGGCACATTTCTTGATACACTTCATGTAGTGCTGGGAATGAATCTACAATGACACCGTCGTAATCAAAGATAATTAATTTTTTCATAGTTTGTTAGCTATCAGCTCTTCAATTCTTTTTTTTATCTCTTCTCTTGTTTTGCAATGCGATTCCAAATCTGTTCCCTTTGGATCTTTAATTTCCCAAAATTCAATTCTTTTATTTTCTAATGCAAATTCTGGAACATTTTCCTTACTTGTCATGATAATTATTTTATCTGCCCAATTTACCATCTCTTGAGTCACTTGTTTTATTTCACTATTAGAAATATCAATTCCTATTTCTTCCATACATGGAATCATATTTTCTGCTCCTTTCACTTCCCCAATTTTCATTCCTTGTCTTTCTTCATTAACTTTTGTTCCAGCTCCGATTGACACTTCTCCAGTCATCTGATCATATAATTTATTTGCCATCTGGCTCCTTCCTATATTTGCTCTACATAAAAACAATACTTTCATAAAAATTATCTTAATTATAGATATAAATATCTTTTGATGACGCGGGTAAAGATTTATATAGGGATTTTTTTAGTAGATATGATGGTAGTTGAGAAGGGTAATACGATTAAGGTTGATTATACTGGAAGTTTTGAGGACGGTGAGGTTTTTGACGCGAGTGAGAAACATGGTGAGCCGTTAGAGTTCAAGGCTGGCGAGGGAATGGTTGTCCCTGGATTTGATGCTGCTGTTATTGGAATGGAAGTTGGTGAGGAGAAGAGCGTTACTTTGAAACCTGAGGAGGCTTATGGTGAGAAGCACCCTAATGCTGTTCAGATTGTTCCTAAGGATAAGTTTCCTGCTGAGGCTAAAGAGGGAATGATGATTGGTGTGCCTTTGCCTAATGGGCAGCAGATACCTGCGAAGATTACTAAGATTGATGATAAGGAAGTTACTATTGATATGAATCACCCTATGGCTGGGAAGGTTCTTGTGTTTAAGATTAAGATTGTTTCTATCGAATAATTTTTAAGGGTTGGTTTGGTTGGTTATATTTATGAAGTATGAGGAGTTGACGGGTGTGATTATCGAGGTTTTTAATAAAGTTTATCGGGTTTTGGGGTATGGTTTTTTGGAGAGTGTTTATGTTAAGGCCATGTGTTTTGAGTTTGAGAATAGGGGAATTAAGTTTGAGAATGAATTTTTTGTTGATGTGATTTATGAGGGTCGGATTGCTGGGAAGTATGTTGCTGATTTTGTTGTGGAGGATAAGGTTGTGGTTGAGGTTAAGGCTATTAGGGAAGTTAGCGAGGCTGATGAGAGGCAGTTGTTGAATTATCTTCGGTGTACTGATAAGGAAGTTGGGTTGTTGTTGAATTTTGGGGAAAGGGCTCAGGTTAAGAGGAGGGTTTATGATAATGAGTTGAAGAAGAAGTATTTGGATTAGTTATGTACTTTGTGATTTAATAAAGGTACACGGTTGGGTAATGTAGGGGCAACACGGGGGACACGGACAAGGCAGGAGCACGATTTGTGGCGTTGAGTTAAGGTTGTTAGGATAGAATAATTTTTAAGGGTTGGATTCTTATATTATGTATGGTTAATTTTAGAGAATATGTTACTTCGTCGGGGCTTCGTGTGCTTGGTGGGAAGTCGGCTGAGAGTAATGATGAGTTAGTTGAGCGGGCTGGAGCTAAGGATGTTTTGTTGCATACTGATGCGCCAGGGAGTCCTTTTATTAATGTTGGAGTTGAGCCTTCGAAGAGTGATTTGAAGGAGGCTGCGGTTTTTTGTGCTAAGTATTCTCAGGATTGGCGGGATGGGAAGAAGGATGTGGTTGTGAATAAGTTTATGCGGAGTGATATGAATAAGTCGGTTATGATGAAGGCTGGGACTTGGGGCGTTAAGAAGCAGGAGAAGGTTCGGGTTAAGGCTGTTGATATTTTGAAGTTTGAGAAGAAGCTTAGGGCTGAGGTTAGTTCTGGGAAGAAGGATATTGATTAGGAATGATGTGTAACTTATAGTGTAGCAAAAGTACACGATTGGGTAATAGGGGGGAAACACGGAGAACACGGGCACCCAGTAGGTACTTCTGGTGAAGTGAGGCAGGGGAATAATGGCTCGCGGATGAACGCAGGATGAACGCGGATTTTTATTTTAGTTTTTAGGTTTGGCTATTTCCCATAGGATTTCGAAATGTTTTTTGTAAGCTTTTGCAATTTCTTTTTTATGAATTATTATTGTTGTCATTGGTTCTGTGAAGTCAACAATAAAAACTTTGTCTCCACTCACCATTGTTCTTATTGGTTGAGAAAATTCTTTTGGCAAATATCTTATGTTTGCATTTTTGTTTGGGGACTTAAACCCTTTAGCAAAAAGTAGTCGTTCATTTGCTTTGAATTTTTTAGATTCCTTAAGAAAATTATTTAGTTGCGCTGGGAGATACTTTACATAATCATCTTCGTCTGTCCCAAAGCCCATAGCCTCTTTTATTCCATTTTTATAATTATCAAGAATTTCTCCTAATGCTATTAGGGGTCCTTGTTTCCCTGTGTAAACAACTGTTTGATTATGTTCTTCTGCTTGATTTCTTTTCTCCTCTATCAATGGAATAATGTTCTTTATTTGTTCTTGTGATTCGGAAAGATTCTGTTTTTTTTCTTCTAAAAATTCTAATAATCTTTTGGGAGATGTGGCATCATAGTATCTCGTTCCGTTTTTAATTTCATAACTTACGAAGCCTTTTGTTTGTAGGCGCTGCAAAACCTCATAAACCTTTGAGCTGGCTATATTTGCTTTTTTGGTTATTTTCCCTGTTGTGCATTGTCCTAAATTTACAAGAGCGAGGTATACTTGAGATTCTCCTTCTGTTAATCCTATGTTTAGTAGCGCTTGTTTTATTTCCATACTTTTATAGATTAATTTAGTTTAAATATCTTCCCCTAATTAGGGGGGAGTAATCTTTAAGTAGTGTTTTTTTATTGCTTTATTATGGTAAATAGATATAATGAAAGACCAAAAACTGAAAGATTAAGAAAGGTTATGATATTGGCCGGTCAAGAAGCTCGAAAACTCAATCATGCATACTTTGGAACGGAGCATGCCTTATTGGGATTAGTAAGGGAAGATTCTGGGATTGTAGGGAAAATATTAAGGAGGAATTTTGGTGTTGGAATTAGAAAAGCTAGAAATGGTGTTAAGGAACTCACTTTGCCAAGTCCTTCAGAATCTTTGTTGTATGGGGCAGAAAAGCTTCCTCAAACAGACAGGGCTAGAAGGCTAATGTATCATGCTATAGAAGAAGCAGAAAGTATGGGTTGCAATTATGTGGGGACTGAACATCTCGGACTTTCATTCTTTAAAGATGAGCATTCCATTATTTACAAAGCTTTAACTGGTTTTGGTGTTGACCCTCAAGACTATAGGAAGGCGATATTTGCCAAACTGAGTTATGCTCCTTAATCTCTTTATTTAAATCGCATGGATTTGATGTTGAGAGGTAAAGGGGTTGATTTAGAGAAGATTTAAATTAGAGATTCTAAAACTACTTCTTTCATTATTTCTGTTGGGGGTTCTATGCCTAACCAGATTCTTAATGATTGTGCTCCTTGGTGGACTAGCATGTTTACGCCGCTGATTGTTTTGCAGCCTATACTTTTAGCGTCTTTGATTAATTGTGTTTCTAGGGGATTGTAGACTACGTCGAAGATTATGTGATTTGGTTTTAGGAGGTCTTTTGGGATTGGTGTTGTTTCAACTTTTGGGGTCATTCCTAGTGAAGTTGTGTTTACTATGATGTCAACCTCGGGTAGTTGGTTGTTTGTGGTTAGTAGTTGGTAGTCTACTATTTCTACTTGGTCTTGAAGACTGAGTTCCTTAACTAAATCTTCGGCTTTTTGTTTTGTTCGGTTTGTTAGCGTTACATTTGCTTTGTTGTTGATTAGGGAAACTAGTATTGCTCGTGATGCGCCGCCGGCTCCGATTACTAGGACATTTTTTTCCTCTAGGATAATGTCTTCTTCTTCTAGTGAATGTGAGAAGCCATACGAATCGGTATTGTGTCCCACAATGCCGATTGGTGGTCGGTTGTCGGTTGTCGGTTGTCGATTACTTGGGAACTCTATTGTGTTTACTGCTTTGATGTCTTTTGCTGATTGATCTAATTCATCTACTAAGTCCATGGCTTCTACTTTATGTGGGATGGTTACGTTTGCTCCGGAAAGGTCTGTTCCCTTAATGAATTGTTCTAAGTTTTCTGGGAGGATGTCGAAGGCTTCGTAGGTGTGTGGGAGGTTTAGTTCTCTGAAGACTCGGTTTTGCATTACTGCGGATAGACTGTGACCTACTGGGTGACCGATTAGTCCGAATTTTTTTGGTTGCATTGAAGAGGAAGGTTTAAATGGTTTAAATGACTTTTGATGGTATGAAGCAGATTAAGAAATTGCAGATGGGAAAGGCTGGACTTAGTGAAGCTTTTATTGATCAGGTTAAATCTATTTTTGAGAAGGAGACTTTGGTTAAGATTTCTATTTTGAAGTCTGCTTGTCGTGATAAGGGTGATGCTAAGAAGATTGGGGATGATTTGGCTGAGGCGCTTGGGAAGAAGTATGATTATAAGTTGGTTGGTTATGTTTTGACTGTGATTAAGTATAGAAAGGACCAACGGTAAAATCCTCTGCTTGTAGAGTCTGAATTTTTTGGAAATATTAATGAACCTCTCCCAATCTATTTTGTAATTCGACTTGCAGGTTGCTAATTTCATCTTGATTAAAGGGCTCTCTCCTTTCTACCGTTATTCTACTACCGTCTGCCTCTCTCGGTATGTTTATCAAAGTAATGTCTTCTGGGACTTGATTATCTATATTGTCAAAATTATTATTAAGAATTTCTTCGGCCAATTCTCCTATATTACCTCTTTCAATATTAGTGGTCGTGTTTGGATCCTTTCTATAATAAAGAGTATATCTTGTTTTCCGACTACCTAATTGGTCTCCAGATATTGTTTTGTAGACTTTGGGAGGATATATCATGGAAATTGTTTCCATTCAGAACTTATAGGGATTATTGTAATCTATTTTATACATGATCAAAGGTTATATATTTTGCAACAGCAAGGTTTATATAGTGAAATTCTGAATAATTATTAGGTTAATGAGCGAATCTCGCTTATCTATCTTCGCAAGAAGAGCCTATACAAATACAATGGCAAGAACAATATTTACGAAAGACCCTGTGAAGTTTATTCCAGCTTTAGCTGAAGCTTTGAAGAATGTTCCTGAGTTTGTTGTTCCTGAATGGGCTAATTATGTTAAGACTGGTGTTTCTCGAGAGAGGCCTCCTGCTATGGATGATTTTTGGTATACTAGGGCAGCTTCTATTTTGAGACAACTTTATATTAAGGGTGTTGTTGGAGTAGGAAAGTTAAGGACTAAGTATGGATCTAGGAAGGATAGGGGTGGAAAGCCTGATAAGTTTTTCAAATCTGGTGGTAAGATTATTCGAGTTATTTTACAGCAAGCTGAAGCGGCAGGTTTGGTTGAGAAGGTTGCAAGGATGCAGTTTGGTCGAAGATTGACTCAGGTAGGTAGAGACTTTTTGGATTCCATTGAAGTTGAAGAAAAGACAGGATTGAACTTTGAGGATGTTAGTGTTAAACCTATGGAAATTGTTCAGGAAGATTTTGATGAGGAAACAGGGAAAGAAAATGAAACGCAGATGAACGCAGATGACGCAGATTCTGAAAAGGAAATTGAAGAGGCTGTTGAAGTTGAAGAAGATAAGGGTGATATGCAAGTTCAAGAATTAAACGAAGAGAGCGAAGAAGAAGCTGTTGAGGAATCTCCGGTTGAAGAAGCTGTCGAGGAAGTAGAAGATGCCGAGTAGAAAGGCTAAGATGGCTAGTAGTAAGAAGAGGCATTTGGATAAGGCGCAGAGGCAGACTAAGTGGGCTCCGTTTTGGGCTGTTATGAAAAAGTATGGGAAGGGTAAGAAAGTTCATCCGTCTAGAATTACACACGTAAAGAGAAGCTGGAATAGGACTAGTTTGAAAATTAAACCGCGAAAGATGAGGAAGGCTAATTTAGGATAATGGCAGACAAAATGGATGACGGAAAACAGAAGACTGATGACGGGGCTAAGGAAATTAAGAAGTTGGATGATGTTAAGGATACTCCTGAGAATAAGGCGGCTATTGCAGAGGCTAAAGGTAAGACTGTAGGGATTAAGGAAGAAAAGACAAAGGAAGAGAGCAAGCCAGCTGTTGCTAAGACTCCTAAGGCTAAGAAGGATGATGTTAAGAAAGCTGAGCTTGAGAGGGAGTACGTTGTTCCTTTGAAGAAGGGTGTTTTGAATGTTCCGCATTATCGTAGAGCTAAGAAGGCCGTTAAGGTTTTGAAGGAGTTTGTTGCAAAGCATATGAAAGTTCGAGATAGAGATCTTCGAAAAATCAAGGTAGATATTAATTTGAATAATGAGATTTGGTTTAGGGGAATTAAGAAGCCTATGAACAAGATCAAGGTTAAGGCGAAGAAGGTTGACGGGATTGTTTATGTTACTTTGGCTGAGGTTCCTGCGGTTGTTGGATTTAAGATTGCTAGGGAAGCTCGGAAGAAAGCTGAGGCTGCTGCTGCTAAGGTTAAGGCTCCTAAGGCTACTAAGACTAAGAAGGAAGATGATGCTAACAAGGATGGCGTTAATGATAAGGTTGAAGAGAAGGAAGATGTTAAGGCTGGTGCTGAAATGGATGCTAAGGTTGAGAAGACTATGGCTAAGAATACACAACATACTGCTAAAGGTGCACATAAGCAGAAGACTACTCCTGTTCGAAAAGCTTTGAAGAAATAAGCGCTCTTAGCGCGAGGTGTTAGGTGATAGACACGATGATTTTTTTGCACTCTTGTTTCGTGCGATTTTTTCGGATGCTTCCATAAAAAATAATGGTGTCTGCGGACACACATCATTTCTTATGGAAGGTGTAAATTTTTAAGCTTGGTTTTTAATTAATTGTTATGAAAAAGATGAAAAGATGTGAGTGGGTTGATTTGAATAATCCTTTGTATGTTAAGTATCATGATGAGGAGTGGGGCGTGCCTGTACATGATGATTTTAAGTTTTTTGAGATGTTGATTTTGGAGGGGGCGCAAGCTGGGCTTTCTTGGTCGACTGTTTTGAATAAGCGTGAAAATTATCGTGAGGCGTTTGATGAGTTTGATTTTAGGAAGGTCGTGACTTATGATGAAGATAAGGTTGAGGAGCTGATGGGGAATGAGGGGATTATTCGGAATCGATTGAAAATTAAATCGGCGATTCGGAATGCTAAGATCTTTATGGAGATTAGAGAAGAGTTTGGGAGTTTTGATAAATATATTTGGGGATTTGTTGATGGGGAGACTATTAAGAATAATTTTGAGTCTTGGGCGGAAGTTCCTGCTACGACTGAATTGTCTGATGAGATATCTAGGGATTTGAAGAGGAGGGGGATGAATTTTGTTGGGTCAACTATTGTTTATGCGTTTATGCAGGCTGTTGGAATTATGGATGATCATGAGGTTGGGTGCTTTAGGAAAGGGAAAGCTTTGGGAGTGGTTGTTAAAAATTAGCACACGGATGAACACGGATTCTCACGGATTGGTTTTTGGGATTGGGTGTTAATGGTTGTGAGATTGGGTGTTTTAGGAAGGGATAGGTTTAAGAGAAAGATTCTTGTTGTGATTTTATGGGTATGAAGGATTTGTTGAACTTTAGTTTGATTAATATTGATAAGTCAGCTGGGCCTACGAGTTATTCGGTGAGTGAGTTTGTTCGTAGGCAACTTGGATTGAAGAAGACTTCTCATATGGGGACTTTGGATCCTAAGGTTACTGGGGTTTTGCCTGTTACTCTTGGGAGGGCTTGCAAGTTGGCCAATTATTTTATTAAGCATGATAAGACTTATGTTGGGGTTTTGGAGACGCATAAGAAATGTGATATTAATGAGCTGCAGACCTTGATTAATGATAATTTTACTGGGTTGATTAAACAGACGCCGCCACATCGGAGTGCTGTTAAGGTCCAGGAAAGAGAGAGGACTGTTTATCATTGGAATTTGACTGAGGCTGGAAATGATGGAAGGAGTTTTATGTTTGATGCCCGAGTTGAGGGTGGGACTTATATTAGGAAGCTTTGTAGTGATTTAGGTGAGATGATTGGTGGGGCGCATATGGGGGAGCTTAGAAGAACTGAGGCTGGTGTGTTCTCCGAGTCTGGAGTTGGGAGTTGGGAGTTGGGAGCAAAGGTTGTTAATTTGTTTGATTTTAAATCGGCTGTTGATAAGTATAAGAATGGGGATGATAAGGCTTTGAGGGAGATGTTGATTCCGGCCGAGGAAGCTATAAGGCAAGTTTTGCCTGTTGTTCAGGTTGATAAGTGTGCGGTTAAATCATTGCATATTGGGAAGCCTTTGTTTTCTAATAATGTAACTGATTATCCTTACCTTAAGGCTGGGGATTGTTTTGCTTTATTCTGTGAAGATAAGTTTATTGGAATTTATCGAAAGACTGATGAGGAGATTACTTTTGGTAGAAGTGAGTATGTGTACAATTAATAGTATAGTTTAGAACATAATATATATTTTAAAGGAGGGTTTCTTAGTTTTTGTATGGTAGAGGAATATGACGAGGGTGCTGGTGGTAAAGAGGAGTATAATGGTGGGGCTGGTCCGGCGATTGAGGAATCTGAGAGTGTGAGTTCTGATATGGACGAGGCTTTGGCTGATGTTAAGGAATTTTTTGAGGTTAATCGGTCTGCGATTATTCGTGAGATGTCTGGGGAGAACAAGGTTGTTCATATTGATTTTGATGAGTTTTCAGCGCATAGCCCAGAGTTGGCTGAGAGTTTGATTGAGCGACCTGAGGAAACGATTCAGTTGTTAGAGGTTGCTTTAGAGGAGCTTGAGTGGGCACCTAATGATGCTCGTGCTCGTTTTACCGGGATTGCTAAGGGGCAGGAGTTGTTTATTCGGAATATTCGTTCGAAGCATTTGGCGAAGATGATTTCGATTGAGGGTATTGTTCGGCAGGCAGGTGAGGTTCGACCTTTAGTTACTAATGCTAAGTTTGAGTGTCCATCATGTGGGACGATTATTTCTGTTTTGCAAATTGATAAGAAGTTTAAGGAGCCGTCCAGATGTTCTTGTGGTCGGCGAGGAGGATTCAAGGAATTAAGTAAGGATATGGTTGATGCGCAGGTTTTGACTATTGAAGAGGCGAGTGATAATTTGCACGGTGGTGAGCAGCCAAAGCGTATGACTGTTTTTCTGAAGGAAGATTTGGTTGACCCGACTATGGAGATGAGAACTACTCCTGGTTCGCGTGTTAAGATTGTTGGGATTTTGAAGGAGATTGCGATTACGGCTGCGAGCGGGGCCATGCTTACTCGTTTTGATTTGGCTATTGAGTCTAATAATATTATTCCTTTGGATGAGAATTTTGAAGATATTAATATTAGTGAGGAGGATGAGAGGGCGATTAAGGAACTTGCGGCTTCGCCTGATTTTATGAAGAAGATGGTTGGGAGTATTGCGCCTTCGATTTGGGGACATGAGGCTGTTAAGACTGCTTTGGCGTTTCAGTTGTTTGGTGGTGTTAAGAAGCAGAGGAGTGATGGGACGAAGATGAGAGGGGATGTTCATGTTTTGTTGGTTGGTGATCCGGGTGTTGCGAAGTCTGTTATGATTGGTTTTATTGCGAAGGTTGCTCCGAAGGCTCGTTATGTTTCTGGTAAGGGTGCGTCGGCTGCGGGTTTGACTGCTTCGGTTGTTAAGGATGAGATTTTGAAGGGTTGGAGTTTAGAGGCTGGTGCGATTGTTCTTGCGAATAAGGGTATTGTTTGTATTGATGAGTTTGATAAGATGGATGAGGAGGACCGGTCGGCAATGCATGAGGCTATGGAGCAGCAGACTATTACTATTTCGAAGGCGACTGTTCAGGCAACTTTGCGTTCTCAGACGTCAGTACTAGCTGCCGCGAATCCTAAGTTTGGTCGGTTTGATCCTTTGCAGTCTATTCCTAAGCAGGTTAATTTGGTTCCTTCATTATTGTCACGTTTTGATTGTATTTTTATTATGAGAGATATTCCGAGTAGGGAGAGTGATGGAGCGATTGCTGACCATGTTCTTCTTGAGCATCGGCAGGCGGCGAAGCATGATGTTATTGATGCTGATTTGTTGAAGAAATATATTTCGTATGCTAAGCAGAGGTATAATCCTGTTTTGAGTGAGGAGGCTGTGAAGAGTATGAGGGATTTTTATGTGGGCTTGCGTAATATGCCGCAGATTGGGGATGGGCCGAGTAAGCCGATTCCGATTGGGGCGAGGCAGCTTGAGGCTATGGTTCGTTTGGCTGAGGCACATGCTCGTATGAGATTGTCTGACAAGGTTGAGGTTAAGGATGCGGTTGCGGCGATTGAGTTGGTTAAGAGTTATTTGATGCAGGTTGGGTATGATAAGGATACGAAGACTTTTGATATTGATAAGATTGAGGGGAATTCTGCTAAGTCTAGGAATAAGATTCATACTGTGCAGGATGCGCTTGCGGCTTTGGAGAAGAGGTTGGGTAAGTTGATTCCTTTGGAGGAGTTGACTAAGGAGCTTGATGGGAAGGTTAGTGAGGCTGAGGTTGATGAGGCTGTGGGGAAACTGCTTAAATCAGGGGATTTGTTTAGGCCTAAGAGAGGGTTTGTTCAGAGGATGTAGTCGCCTGATTAGTTGGTAGTTGGGAGTACGCTTCGCTGGTAGTTGGTAGTGTGACGCGACTTGTGGGGCTTTGTTCCATAATAAATTATGGGCTTCGCCGCATAATTTCTTATGGATGTGTAAATTTATTTTTGGAGCGGTGCTAAAATTCTATAAACTTTTTCTGGATTATCACCAAACAAGGCAAGATAAACTTTCTTGGCAACTTCTAAAGGATTCGCATAGATCGGCTTCTTGCCTCCCCACATCTTAGTTCTCTTACTTATTTCTTCGACATTCTTTCTGACAACAGAATTATCATACATCCCAGTATCAATTCCTCCAGGTCTTACATCATAGATGTTTATTCCTTCATCTTCCAACTCTTTTTCTACTCCCTTGATATATCCAACCAATGCGTGTTTTGCTGCAACGTGGGTCGCTCCAAAATGATATCCCCTTTCTCCAGACATAGAAGTTATAATACAAATTTTTGCTTTCTGTTTTTTCTTAATTTGCTTTCTAAATATAGGAACCATCTTTAACATTAATCTATGGGTAGCTGGAACTATGTTCTCCTCCTGCTGAATCAATTCCGGAGAGACTTCTTCAAATGGCAAATAGATATTGTCATTTGGAACTTTGTAACTTCCTCCTCCCATCCCAATTGACTGAACCCAATAGAATTCCTTATTATCTGGAAGATTTTCTATCAGAAGTTTTACACCTTCATCAGTTGTTATGTCACTAGCTATGTATGATATAATATCTTCTTTGCATCCTAGTGCTGCCAGTCCATCTTTTATTTTTTTAAGTTTTTCTTCGGTTCTAGAAACCATTATCACGTTTATCCCTTTTTGAGATAGATAGTAGGAAATTGCCGTTCCAATATTCATCTTACATTCTTTTCCTTCTATGGGAATTGCCATATGTGATGGCTCTCCTTCAAATTTGTAAATATAATTTACAGGTTTGAATCCGCACTCGGTCACTATTACGGTTGGCTTTGACATGATATTGTAATAGGATAAGTATTTATTAATCTAACCCCGCCTTAACAATACTTATTTTTTATCCTTCTGTAATTTGACTTGTTCTAGGATTTCTTCCATGAGAAGTCGCAACTTTTTATGGAATGTGTAACTTTATTTTGGAGCGGATGAGTGGAGCTTTAGCGAAAGGAGTAGTGAAGGGTTGAGCAGGATGTTAGAGTTGGAATTCGGTGTGAGCCGAATGAGAACGGGGGAGCGTGAAGCGATTAATTGATATGCAAACGCGGCGCGTTTGACTATTGACTAAGAATTATTTTTTTGTTCTTCCGTAATCTGTTTTGTTCCAGACTCGTTCGTGGATGTAGTAGAATAGGGTTTTGAATCCGTTTGCTACTAAGCCTGCTCCGAGGGATTTTCCTAAGTGGCCTGTCCAAGCATAGATTGTTACGATTGTGGTTAGGGTTGCGATGACTCGCCAGGTAATGGACTTTACTATTGTTCTTCTATGTAGGTCTGTCATGTGGTTTGTTGAGGAATGTTATATTTAAAGTTTAGGAGTAATATCTAATTCAATATCAAAACTAATATTCCTGCTATCAGAATAATGCTTCCGCAAATTCTTGTGAATATTTTTCCGCCCTTTTCTCCGAAGTATTCTGCAGGAGTATAGAAATCCCATCCGAAGCTTCTTCTTTCGACATGCGGCTTCATAAACAATCTCCAACCTCTGAACCAGAATCTTTTGTTTTTTGATATAAAATCTGCAAACAGAAATGTAAGAAGACCTGTTGAGATAAGAATCAAATAAAGACTTTCAGGCTTAGTCCAAGTTAGAATTGCAATAACAGCAAGAATCAAATAAAACAATATTTTAAATTTTGCTTCTCCCATGCTAGAAAATAGATTCAGTAGTTTATTAATCTAACTCTACCTCATAAATCCTTATAAAGTCAAGCTGTTATTTTTGGTAATGGAAGGCGAGGGTGGAGCTGCTACTGGTGGCCAAGAAATTAGAAAAAGGAATATTGCATACAAGATGCGTATTGGAGATATTTTGAAGGGTGTTCCTATGATGCAGGAAGGGAAGTTTTTGTTTTTGGAATTAGGTGATAAGAAAGTTGTTCGTGTTAATATTTTGGCTAATTGTGTTGATAAGTTTATTCAAGAAGGGGAAAAGCAGTTTGCTACTTTGACTATTGATGATGCTTCTGGGCAGTTGAAGTTGAAGGCGTTTGGTGAGGATATTGAGCCGTTGAAGGAAATTATGCAGGGAGATACTTTGCAGATTGTTGGGAACATGAGAGAATGGAATGGTGAGCTTTATATGATTCCTGAGGTTGTTAAGAAGGTTGATCCTAGATGGCTATTGGTTAGGAAGCTTGAGATTCAGAATGCTCGGAAGGATATGCCGGCTGAAGCGAATGGTGGTAATTCGGGTTTGAAGGATTCGATTATGGAGAAGATTAAGTCTGCTGAGGCTGAGGGTGGAATTGATACTGATACTATCGTTATGGACACTGAGGCGAGTCCTGATGCGATTAATGAAGAGATTAAGAAGTTGTTGGAAGAAGGTTTGATTTATGAGCCACGGCCGGGTCGATTGCGGTATCTTGGATAATGAAATCTGTAGAAGGTAGACGGTAGAACGTTTTACTGTAGAACGCTGCGCTGTAGATTAGGGCTGCGCCCGTTGGTGTATTGGTTGTTATTTGTTTTTAGAAATTATGCTACTCTTTGTCTTGTTGGTCTTTTGTCATAATATATATCTACGGGATTATCTTTTGGGGAGTAAGCTTTTGCTACTTCTGTCATGTTTGGTCTCAATGCTGGAGATGCTATTTCTCGTCCGTCCTCGGGAGAAGATTCTGTTAATCTATATGATATTACCCTTAAGCCCAATTCATCTGCTGTTCTTTTTTGATATGTGTCCGCTCATTATAATAATTCTAGGTCTAGGTCTAGATCGTCTCCTAACATTGCTTCTTCTTCGGCTTTAGTCTTTTTATTCTTTTTGTTTGCCTCTCTTTTCTTTTTTCTATCAGCTAAATCGTTTAGTGTTATGTTTGATAAGTCTTCTCTTTTTGAAAAATCGATTTCGCCTTTTGATACGCTTTCTTGGAATGCTACATCATCTTCTTCGTATTCTTTGATTGCTTCTGGGGCGCCCATTTTTCTACGGACTTCTTCTAGGATTTCTTCTTGTTCGTTGACTGTTCTTGAGAAGTTAATTTTCTTTTTGTGATTTTTTAATAGATTAATTCCTAGGAATATTTCTAGCTTTGCAAATAAATCTTCGAAGTTGTCTGGAAGTTTTCCTTTTTCGACTCCTTGGATTACTGCTGGGGAGACTTGCATTTTTTCTGCCAATTGGGTTACTGAAAGTTTCTTTCTTCGTCTTGCTATATTTAGTGTCCAGTAATAATTGTCCAATACATCTTCGTGCTGTTGCTTGGGGGAGGGCATTCTTAATTTTGCTAGATTTCCTTGAGTAACTACTTGATCATCGCTTATTTCAGTTGTGTCTCTTGATCCTGACATTCGCTCCATTCTTTCTCTAACTGTGTATCTTTCATCTGCTTTGCTTAGTTGGGATTCTGATGGTTTTCTGATTACTGGGATTCCTTCTTTTTCTGCGCATAAATTGCAGACCATGACCATTCCGTCAACTTGGATTCCTCTGAAAAGTTCTATTTCGTCTGAAGTTTTTTTACATACTATGCATCGTGCCATGAGAATATGAGATAATTGTTATTTTTAAGTAAATATATAGTTTGGTATATATGTTAATTTAGGAGGGTTTGAATCTGGTTGATGTTTTGGAGTTCATATATGGCTTTGTCGTTGTTGATTACGATTGCTGGGAGTTGTGTGACTTCGTGTTCTGCCATAAGTAGATCTAGCGATGTTAGTTCTTGGTCTGCTGCTATTGGGAGAAGTAGGACATCTTGGTTTTCTTTCTTTAGATCTAGTAGGATTTTTGACCAAACATTTTGTGTCGCTTTTTTGTAATTGTCTTCTGTTTCGTATTCGTATAGGTAAACTACTATGTTGTAATTGTCGCACTTGGATAATGTTTCTTGGTTGCTCATCCATAGAAGTGTCCTTAGTAGGTCGTATTTTTTGTGTAAGTACCTCATGCCTTGTGTTAGTTTGCCCGAACTTTCTAGCTCCTCTAAGAGTCTTGCTTCATCATAAACTCTGTTTGCGAATTCTATGTTGCTGGTTTTTAGGTCTTCACAGCTAAGGTTTGAGTTCCCTATTAATGTTGATGTTGCCATGCCGTCAACTAGTCTTATTTCTGATTGTAGATATAGGTTACTTATGTCGCTTGTGTTTTTTGCTTCGATTAGCATGCCGAGGAAGAATCCTATTAGGAATATTGCAATTGTGATTAGTAGGGCTTCCCAAAAGACATGTTTTTTGCTTTTTAGCATTTTACCAGGTGTTGTATCCGCTTATGTATTTTAAAAATGACCATATCAGTAATGGTGGGTACATTAGCAAATAGAAAAATGAGTATATAAAGATGTCTAGGACTGAGTGTCCGATTATCCTTCCGCTTTCTTTTGAGTGGGACAATGCGACGACTGTGTATATCATACCGAAGGTGAAGAGGACCATCCCGAACAAGAATAGGATGCTGGGGTTTAGGCTGAAGTCTTCCATTGATACTAGGGCTACTTGGGCGGCTACGGAATATTTTGCGACTAGGAATTTTACCATGAGGTATTGTGTTATTCTATATCCGAGAAAGAAGAGGCCTGTTAGACCTAGTATCCATGAGAATGTGAAGAATGGCATGATGAATAATCCTAACATTCCGCACTTTGCTATTTTTTTTCTGTACTTTGCGATTGTTTGTAAGCCACCTACGTTCCATCTTATTCTTTGTTTGAACCATATCTTTAGTGTTTCGGGCACGCCAGAGTAAACTTTTGCAGGGATTGCCATTTGGACCTTCCAGCCTTTCGATACGAAGTGCCATGTAATTTCGATATCTTCTGTCATGTTTTTCATATCGAATCCTTTGACTTGGTCGAATGCTGTTTTTCTGTAGATGCTGAGTGGTCCGTTTGTTACGTAGATTGAATCTAGGAAGCTTAGTAGTTTTCTTGTTAGTGCTATAATTTTGTATTCTATTAGCTGTATTTTTGTTAGCTTGTTTTTTACGTTTGATACTAAGACGCGGGATGTTACTGCTCCCATTTTTTCATCGTTGAAGAATCCAACCATCTTGCTGATCGCATCTTTGTTTGGAAATGAATCTGCGTCGCTGAATCCTATTAATTCTGTCTTTGCGAATTTTGCTCCGTAGTTTTTTGCTCCTGCTGCACGACCGGTGTTCTTTGGGGTTTGGCATGCTATGACTTGTGGATATTTCTTGGCGTACTTTTTTATTATTTCGTAGGAGTTGTCTGTTGAGCAGTCGTCTACTACGATTAATTTTTTTAGGCCTTTGTAGTCTGACTCTAGGAATGCTTCTATATTTTTGCCGATGCTGTTTGCTTCGTTGTAGCAGGGGACTACTATGCTTAGTGATCTTATTTTGTCTGGGGTTATTGTTTCGTGGATTTGTTTTCGGTTTTGGACGTATGTTAAGATGTAGATGAACAGGAAGTAGAATGCTATGAAGGTGTATACGAAATATACTATTGTTAGGGTTTCCATTAAGCAACCTCCGGTTGTGGTTGTTGGTTGTTGGTTGTTGGTTGTTGGTTACTCTCCTTTTGGTGTACGTTGAAGTATTCGTAGAATTCTTCTGATAAAGATAGGTCTAATGTGTGTCCGTTTTGTTTTGCTGTAACTAGGCCTAGTTGTCGGAATTTTTTGATGTGGTCGTAGGATTTGTTTCCTCGAATTTTGATTACGACGGATTGTTTGATTGGTTGTTTATATGCGATGATTGCCAGGGTTTCTTGTTCTGCTTTTGTGAATTCAGCGTTGCCTGTTGCTAGTTTGTTGATTAGGTAATGGTATTGTTCGGCGATGTCCATTTTGTAAGAATTTGTTCTTCGGATTACTCTTAATACTCCTGTTGAATATTTCTTTTCTAATCTATGTAAGATTTCTTTTAGCATGATTGGGTTTACGTCTGTTAGCATAATTAGTTCTTGTAGATTTAGGAAACGGCCTGCAATGAAAAGTGCTGCTTCGACTTTTTCTTCGGAGTTCTTTTCGTTTGTTTCGAATTCGTTTTCAATTTCTTCGGCAGTAGATTCGGTGATAAGCGGCTGGCTTGTAGCTTGTGGCTTGTGGCTTGTGGCTTCTTCGATAATGTCTTGAGTAGAATCTTCCTCTTTGTTTTCGTGCTCTTCCATGATATTCTATGATAAGTGTGTTTAAAAATTAATCGTGGATTTCAAAACGTAATATCCCACCGACTCCGCCAAGATTATCGAATTGGACTCCTTCTGCAGTTTCATTTGTAACGATATGGATTTCTGCGGATGATGCTTTTGCTAATTTTTCTAGCATCTTTACTTTTTCACGGGACAATGTTTTTGAGATAATTAGTTTGTCTACGGCTCCTCGGGTTAGTCTGTCTTCTACTTCGGCTTCTCCGTATGAGACTTTGTTTGGTTCTTTTGCTAGTTTCTCAAAGAATAGGTCTAGGATTACTCTTTGTTTTGTGATTTCCTGTTCGGCCAATACGTCTTCGCAGCGTTCGACTAGTTCTTGTAGTCCGTGCATTCCTGTTCCGCCGATGTCTTTTACTGCGATTACTTTGTCTTTCAATTGTGTTACTAGTTGTCCTTGAGTTAGGAATTCGTCCTTTGTTGGAATTGGTCCTCCGACTAAAATTCCTTTTAGCTTTTTGTTGTCCCAGAAATGATTTCTCATATTCTCTGCTGTCCGCTTAAAGAATTCTTTTGCAGCTGATTCACGGATACGAGCGAACCTCTGGGCAGACTGTCCACCACATTTTGTTTTACCTGGGATGCCTGAAGTCATGTGTTGTAGCTGTTTGATGTGCTTTCCGTCAAGGACTCCGATTGTTGCTTCGTTTCTTTCGATGATTAATAATCCATATACTTCATCTGTTTCTAGCATTTCTTGTAATGGATCGAGGACGAATGTTTGGTCGCATCTGTAGATTTTAACTTTCAACTTCTTTGGTGGTTCAATTGCCCAAACTTCTAAGGATTCTTTTCCATCAGCCATTGTTACATTTCCTGAATATACTGCTAATCCATTTGGCGGGGTCTTTCCTATTTCCTTTAATTTTCTTACTGCTCGTTCAAGTGCGTTAATTACGTTTTTTCTGGTTCCTGAAGATTTGATATTGGTGGCTGTTCCCTTTTCGTCTTCTAGTTGTTTTGTTGTTTGGGTTAGCGTAGCTCCGGCTGGGATTAGTACCGTGATTAGCTCTGTATGTCTGCCTCGGTAACTTGCGAGCTCCTCAAGGGTAACTTCTAGTTCATATTTTTGTGCTTCGTTCATGTTTGGAGGAATCAGCTTCGCTGATGTTTTTGGTTTTTGGTTTTTGGTTTTTGGTTTTTGGTTTTTGGTTTTTGGTATATCTTGTTCGAGAGCCTTTGGCTCGGTTGTTGGTTTTTGGTCATTGGTTTTTGGTACATCTTGTTTAGCTTTGCCATATTGTTTTTATGAGAAAATTGTTTAAAGAAGTTTGGGTGTCAGATATTGTGACATACCTTAAGATCTTTTTCGAATGGAGCTAATACTGAAGATAAAATCTCTACATCTTCGATTTTGTCTCTAAGTGAGATACCCCTTTCTTTTTTTGTTTTCCAAACAAAACTGTTAAATTCCATAATTGTCACAATCTTCTCGTAATTTCTAGCATCTGTCTTCTTTGATTCTGGCCATTCTACTGTTAGCAAATCGATTCCCTTTTCTTTTGCAATTAATGATGTAGCCTGTGGAATTATCGGATAAAGCAATGTTAATAATCTTTCAAGTAAGAAATGAAGCGTGTACTTTGCTGATTCTGATTCTTCATCTGTAAAATTCTTATTCTCGTTGTATGTTCTATTCTTTACTAACTCAACATAGTTTGATGCAAATGTGTCCCATAAGAATTTTCTCAAATCTTGCGCTGGGTGATTGAAGTCATATTTTTCATAAGACTTATCACATTGGGCTGTTAAATTTTCAATATGATTGATAAAAACCTCGTCTAGCTCTGTTAGCTTTGGTTTCTTCTTTGGTTTGTCGAACATCATTACGAACTTTGAAACGTTTAGTAATTTGTTTAGAGATTTTCTTTCTGCTTTGATTTTGTCTCTTGAACAAGTGAAGTCTCCTTTTGATAAATCTCCTTCTGTTGCTGCCCATAATCTCATAGCTTCTGCCCCGTCTTCTTTTAGGATTTCTTGTGGGTCGATTATGTTTCCTTCGGACTTTGACATTTTTCGGCCTTTGCCGTCTAAAATGTGTTGGTGGATCCATGTGTCTGTGAAGCATGCTTTTCCTGTTTCTAGGAATCCTCGAAGGACTGTATAGTATAACCAAGTTCTTACGATTTCTTTTCCTTGGGGTCTTAGGGTTGCCGGATATGCCTTCTTGAAGAACTCGTCGTCTGATTTGTATTTTAACATGTTAAGCTCTGAAATAGATGAGTCGAACCAAGTGTCTAGAACTCTTTCTTCGCCTGCCCATTCTGCATCTTTGAAATCTGCAACTGTTCCTAGAGTTTTTTTTGATTCTGCGTCGATTACTTCTGCGTCTTTTGGTGGGGACGTTTTCCATGGTTCAATGTAAGTTCCTTGTGGTGCTAATGCTATCATGTTGTCGGAGTACCATAATGGGATTGGTGTTGCGTAGTATCTTCGTCTTGAGATTGGCCAGTCGATTGAGATATTGTCTAGCCATGAGTCTAGTATTTTTTTGGAGTTCTTTGGATAGAAGTTTATGTCCTTGATTGTTTTTCTCATGTCGTCTCTGTAGTTCATTTGTTTTAGGTAGAACTCTGGCATTTCGATGAATTCGATTTCTGCTTTTGATCTTTCTGAGATTGGTGTTCGGTGTGTGATTTGTTCTTGTTTTACTAGTAAATCTTTTTCTTTGATTAGTTCGATAATTTTGCCTCTTGCTTCTTTTACTTTCAAACCTTCTAGAACTCCAGCTTTTTCGTTCATTCTTCCATCTTGACCAATTGCGATTCTTGGTGTTAATTTCATTTCTCTGAAGAATTGGATATCTGTTAGGTCTCCTACTGAACACATCATTACTAAACCCGTTCCTTTGTCGATTTGCGCTGCAGGGTGTGGTTTGATTGGTATTTCTTCATTGAAGATTGGAGAGATTGCTGTTTTGCCTTCAAGGTGCTTGTATCTTTCGTCTTCTGGATTATAGATTACCATTCCGCAAGTTGCGATTAGCTCTGGTCTTGTTGTTCCGATTACTACTTCTTCGCCTGTTTCTTTAATTGTCCATTTGATGTCGTTAAAGTTTGATTGAATATCTTTGTAATCGATTTCTGAGTCTGCGATTGTTGTTCTTAGTTTTGGATCCCAGTTATTGATTCTTGAATCTTCGTAGATTAATCCTTTTTTATATAGGTCGATGAATGTGGATTGTGTTAGTGTTCGGTATTCTTGTGAGTCTGTGTTGTAGATTGCGCCGATTTCTTTTCCTTCTCTGTAAGAAGAGAATGAGATTCCTAGTTTTGCGAAAGAGTCTATTGATTCTGCTGAAGCTTCACTTAGAAGTTGTTCGCATAGTTCTACAAATTTTACTCTGCCTACTTTGAATGGCGAAGTCTTGAATTTCTTTTCTGCGGCCATTTCGATTGGAAGGCCGTTTCTGTCTAGTCCTAATGGGAATAATACCTCTTCTCCTTTCATTCTTCTGTAACGTGCGAAGAAGTCCATGAAGCAATATGTTACTGCGTGGCCCATGTGGATTGGTGAGTTAATGTACGGGGGAGGCGTGTCGATAGAGTAGATTTTTTTGTCTGTCTTTGGGTTGAATTTGAACTGGTCACTGGATTTCCAATTGTCTGTTATTTCTTGTTCTATTTCTATGTTCCAGTTTTTTATGTCTTTTAGGTTCATGATAATTGGAATGGGGAGTGGTTTTTAAGATTTGGGATTGGGGGCTACGGAAGTTTAACCACGGACTTGCACGGACTTGGGGCAGGGGTCAATGGAACGCGGATTAGAAATAGGATTGAACGGATTAACACGGATTCACCCAGTAGGTACTTCTGGTGAAGTGACGCAGGGTAATTGGAACTCGGATTTCTCGGATTTGTACTGATTACTAGGATTTTTTATTAGGGAAAGAATTCTAATTTTATTTCATCGGTTATTGTGACTAAATCTATTTGCTTGATTAATTCTGGGAATGTATTTTTTAGCTTACTTATGTAACCGTAGACTTCTTGAAGGTTATCTGATTCTAGTTCTATTTCTAGTTCCCATGAGCCTAGTGATTTTAGCAGATGTATTGTATTTGGATTTTGTTTTAGAGATAGCACTAATTCGCTTATTGCTATCTTGTCGTAATTTTGCAAATATACGCATAGTTTATGCAATTGAAAGTTTATTTTTTTTAGGTCTAAAAAAACTGTGTAGCCTTGGAGAATTTTTCTTTCTTCTAGCTTTTTTATTGTCTGTATGATAGTTCTTGGGTCTAATTTTAATTTGTTTGCAATATCTAAGATTGTGAATCTTGCGTTGTTCTTTATTATATCTATAATTTTTGATTCTTTATTGCTTAATTCTATGTTATCTACTTCTCCGCTAAAGGTAAACTCTTTCCTGTATCCTGTGGCCGATTTTGTTAAATAATCTCTATTGAAAATTTGAGCATCTTCAATTTGAGCTATGTTATAATCTTGGATGTACTTGCTTAATTTTGAGAGAATGTCTTGTTTTATTTCAGAGAATTCTATTATATTCTTTGCATACGTTCCTAAAAGCAAATCCCACCTTCCGACGGACTTTGCTATCCATGCAATTTTTTTATTTTCTGCTAGAGATTTATACAACTTCTTTTCGGATTCTTTGTCTAATCCTTTTAATCTAATGTAGATTTTATTTGAAAATACTCCTAACTTTGAAAGATCGAAGACTGGGACGAATTTTGTTATGATTTCCTTTTTAGTTAATTGGTTTATTCTGTAGGCGACTACTTCTTTCTTGGAATGAATTTTTTGTGCGATTTGTTTGTAGCTAAGCCTTGAGTTCTTTCCTAATTCGTATATAATCTTTTTATCGATTAAATCTAGCTCCATTTTATTATATATGCATATTTACTTATAAATATTGCGTATTCGTGTTAAATTGATTGGATAATACTTAACTAATCAAATTGTCATTATATATTATGGAAAATAGAAATTTAAACAATTACGATGCACGTAACCCGCTTAGAGATAGTTATCAAACTAGGCTAGATGTTATTAGTCGATATAGCGACCGTATTTCTTCTGGCGCTATTTGTGTAGATATTGAATAGGGGTTAGCATGAAAGCGTATGTGGAATCTATGGGATGTGATTCAAATATCGCTGATGCTAATAAAGTTAAGAAATATTTAATGGCTAATAATGTCGAGCTTGTTTCTAATCCGAAAGATGCAGATTATATTTTTTTCATGAGTTGTGGATTTAACAAAATAGTTCTTAATGATAATTTGGCAAGATTAGAAGAACTGAAAAAAACAAATGCAAAAATTATTCTTGGAGGGTGTATCCCTAAAATTAAAGAAAGTGTAACTGATACTGTTGATTTCTTTTTTAACCCTAGGGAGCTTGAAAAATTAGATGAGTATTTTAATTATGAATTTAAAATGAATAATTTTTCCCCAAGTTTTGAAAGAGAGGGAAAGAAAACAATTCGTATATCTACAGGATGCGAGGGAAACTGTACTTACTGTGTGATAAAAAGGGCGAATGGAAGAACTAAAAGTAGGCCAATATGTGATATTGTTAAAGATATTGAGAAGGGATTAAAAGAGGGTTTTAATAAATTTATTTTCACTTCTGAAGATACTGGTTCTTGGGGGCAAGATATTGGTAAAAATATAACTGATTTAATGAGATCTGTTAACAAAATTGATGGGGAATTTAAAGTTGCCTTAACTACTTTTAATCCCCAATGGTTTATGAAATATCCCGAAATTTATGAACTTCTTAAGATGGGGAAGATTGATGAAAAAATATATTTGCCGTTACAATCCGGGTCAAATAAAATATTAAAACTAATGAACCGGGGCTATACTGTTGAAGATTATTTGAATATTTTTAATCGATTAAAAAAAGAACTTCCTAGAATTAAAATACAGGTTGATGTTTTAGTTGGGTTTCCGAAAGAGACTTCTGAAGATTTTAATGAAACTGTAAAGGTCTTAAGCGAACTTGATGTTTATTTTCTACAGGTATTTGTTTATACCGATATGGAAGATGTTCCTTCGAGTAAAATAACACCGAAGGTTCCTTTTGAATTGTCGAAGAATAGGGCAAAAGAGATTATTTCTTCTTTTCTTGAAAAATATAAGAACGATCACAAAAGATTGATTCATACTAACCTCAATGATCTTAATTCTAATAACTAAAAATATAAACTATTATTTCGTTATTATTATATGAATAAGAAGCTTCGGATTTTGGCGGCGGGGGATTTGCATGGGGATATTGGTATAGCGAGGAAGTTGTCGGCTAAGGCGAAGAAGTCGAAGGTTGATTTGGTGGTTTTGGCTGGGGATATTTATGGTTATGACGATGATGATTCGGAGATTTTGAAGCCGTTTGCGAAGGCGGGGCAGAAGGTTGTGTTTGTTCCTGGGAATTGTGATTTTGAGGAGGATCGGGCGCGGTTGTCTAAGCAGGGGAAGGATATTCATAATTATTATGTGACTTATGGTGGTGTTGGGATTGCTGGGATTGGGTCGCCTAATTGGAAGTTGAGTTTGGATGAGGAAGATTTTCGTGGGATAAAGAATAATTTTGATCGGATTAAGGCGGGGAAGAAGATTTTGGTTTCGCATTTGCATGCGAAGGGGACTGTTGGTGAATTTTCGGGTGTGCCGGGAGAGAAGGTATTGAGGAAGGCTGTTAAGGATTTTAAGCCGGACTTGTTGATTAGTGCGCATATTCATGAGGCTGAAGGGTTGGAAGATGAGATTGGGAAGACTCGGGTGGTGCAGGTTGGGAGAAGAGGGAAGGTTCTGGAGATTTAGAAATGGAGAATGGATGATGAAAACATTACCAAATTGAGAAAGATTCAAGGAAAACTGTGGGCTCTGATTGACATGAATGGAATTAGGGGCAATTATACTTATAATGATAATTTAAAACTTGGAAATAATTATATTGCTGATATTAAAATAATAAACTTCCTTAAAGAAAAATTATCTAACCATAGCGTTGTAGATATACATAATTTTTTTGTTAGTATTAATTTTAGAAAAGATGGTGCGAAGAAGCCTTGGTTTAGAATTGACAATAGGTCAAAAGATAAAGGTCACCCTGAAAATTATCTTCATTTTCACTCAAATTTAGAAGGTAAAAAGTTTGAAGAACATCAAAAGATTGAGGGAGAGTTTACTGTGGCAGAAATTATTTCTATTGCATTTGATTCTGCAGAAAAGATTATTCTTGAGAAATTTCCAGATGAAGAAATCTCTGACTATGAATTTGTCGGAACAGTATAGAAATAAAAACATTCTATAAATTTAGATGTGAATCTTTTTATAGTAAGGTTTTTTTGTTATTACTAATGGCAAGTAAGAAAGTAGATAAGAATACGACTTTGATTATTACGGAGAAGCCGGCGGCTGCGGCGAAGATTGCGGCTGCGCTTAGTGGTGCGACTGATGAGAAGATTACGAATAAGGATAAGGTTTCTTACTATGAGTTTTACAAGGGGAGTCGGAGATATATTGTTGGCTGTGCGGTTGGTCATTTGTTTGGGATTCAGCAGATTGCTAAACGTGGGCCGTTTCCTAATTTTGAAGTTGAGTGGCAGCCTGCGCATCAGAAGGGAAGAGCTGCTTTTACGAAGAAGTATTTGAGTGTTTTGAAGAAGTTGGCGAAGGAGGCTGACGAGTTTATTGTTGCTACGGACTTTGATGTTGAGGGTGAGGTTATTGGTTGGAATGTTGTGCGGTTTGTTTGTAAGCAGAAGGATGCGAAAAGGATGAAGTTTTCTTTATTGACTAAGGATGCACTCGATGAATCATTTAATAATTTGATGCCTAGTTTGAATTGGGGATCTGCTATTGCGGGTGAGACTCGACATTATATTGATTGGTTTTATGGTATTAATTTGTCTAGGGGTTTGATGAAGGCTTTATCATCTACTGGGACTTTTAGGATTTTGTCTATTGGTAGGGTTCAGGGGCCTGCTTTGAAGATTATTGCTGATAAGGAGAAGGAGATTGATGCTTTTATTCCGGAACCTTATTGGAATGTTTATTTGCAGGTTAAGGATAAAAAGGGACAGATGGTTGGGGTTAAGCATCCTAAGGATATTTTTAATGAGAGCGAGTTATTAAAATTCAAGCATTTGCAGGGGAAAGAGGGTGAAGCTAAGACTACGATTAAGACTGATGAAATTAAGGCTCCAAATCCTTTTGACTTGACGACTTTGCAGACTGAGGCTTACAAGCATTGCGGCTCGACTCCTTCGCAGACTTTGAAAACTGCACAGAGCTTGTATTTGGCTGGATTGATTTCTTATCCGAGAACTTCTAGTCAGGAGTATGATGAGTCGATTGGTTATGATAAGATTTTGAAGCGGTTGAAGAAATATACTACGGCTGTTAAGTATGCTGTGAATAAGAAACCTACTAAGGGGAAGAAGAAAGATCCGGCGCATCCTGCTATTTATCCTACTGGGGAAAATAAGAAAGTGCCTGAGAGGGATAAGAAAATTTATGATTTGATTGTTAAGAGATTTATTTCTTGTTTTGCTGATAGTGCATTTTTAGACAGGAAGAGAATTGGGGTTAAGGTCAATGGCTTGAACTTTACTGCCAATGGGACGCAGATTAAGGAGAAGGGCTGGATGAATGTTTATCCGCATGCTACTAAGGAGGCTAAGTTGCCGACTGTTGAAGGAGCAGTTGATGTTTTGGAGATTCGGACTGAAGAGAAAGAGACTACTCCACCAAGAAGGTATAGTGCTGCTTCACTTGTTAAGGAACTTGAGAAGAGGGGACTTGGGACAAAGGCTACTCGGGCTGCGATTGTTGAGACTTTATATTCTCGTGGATATGCTAGAGAGAAGAGTATTGAGGTTACTGAGCTTGGGATGAGAATGGTTGAGACTTTGGAGAAGTATGCGCCAATTATTTTGGATGAGGAAATGACTGCTAAGATGACCGAAGAGCTCGAGAAACTCGAGATGCTGACCGCTGACCGCAATTCGCTAACCGCTGGCGAGGAGAATATTTTGGATGAAGCTAAGGTGGCGGTTACTAAGATTGCTGAGGGGATGACTGCGAATATTGATGAGATGGGTAAGTGTTTGGCAGATGCTAATGCGATTGTTTGGGAGCAGGAGAAGGAGATGAATACTATGACTGAGTGTCCTAAATGCAAGAAAGGGAAGTTGCGGGTTATGTATGGGAAGAGGTACTCGAGGTATTTTGTTTCGTGTGATGCTTATCCTGATTGTAAAACGATTTATAGTTTGCCGCCGAAAGGTGTTGCTAGACCTGCTCGGCTTTCTAAGAAACAATGTGAAGAGCAAGGAGTTCCTGAGAATTCTTTGGAGAAGTGTGAGGAGTGTGGTTGGCCGAAGGTTGCTTTATTTAAGAAAGGTGGGGCTCCTTGGAGGCTTTGTTTTAATCCTGATTGTGTTACGAATGAAGAAGCTCAGAAGAAGAAGGCGGAGTTTAAGGCTAAGTTAGCTAGTGGTGAAATTGAAATTATTGATGGGAAGATTGTGGATCATACTAAAGAGGCTGGAAAAGCCAAGAAGAAGAATGTTGTGAAGAAGAAGGGGAAGAAGAGGGTTGGGGAGAAGAAAGTTGCTAAGAAGGTTAAGAAGAAATAGTTATAAAGACTGATATGTTATGAATTTTATGAATTGGAGAATTGCTGGATTAATATTACCCCTTGTTTTAATTGGTGTAATTTTGTCTTACCTTCGACATAAGTTAGTATTTTCTCCAGAATGGTATGGCGGCAAATGGAAGGATGCTCCTCTTAGGGATTGGTTAATATTTATCGTTGGTATAATATTACTTATTTTTATGATATTTTGGATTGGATTTGTTTTTTAAAATAGTCCTCGTTTTCTGATTCCTGGGCCGATGATTTCGAAGGGTAGTTCTTTGGTTGGCATGCTTCTGTGTTTTTTTAGGACTAGTTTTCTTTTGCCGAAGATTTAAATACTACTTTGTAGTACTTTGTAGTATGGAAAATGTGAGTTTAAAGCTTGAGACGGGGTTTTTGGCTGCGATAAATAAGGTTATGCAGAGGCACCACTATATGACGAAGGCGGAGTTTATTCGTGAGGCGCTTCGTGACAAGGTAAGGGCGTTGGAGGAAAAGGAAATTTTGGAGGATGATGAGGTGATGATACAGATTAGGGAGAGTGATAAGAATATTAAGAAGGGAAAGATTAAGAAGTTTAGTTATTGATAAATTTTGTGCGTTCCAATGGCTTGAATGATTATTGCGGAAATTTGTTCGTCTATTATGTAGATTGCTCTTATGTTTGAAGCGAGCCAGCATGCAAATTTTCCTTTTAGTTTTCCGTGGAGAGGATGTGCTCCTATTTCTTTTCTTGGATTTTGTTTTAGTCTGTTAAGTTTGTCTTTTATTTTTGGGTTTATTGAGATATATTTTCTTAGGAGTTTTTCTGTTTTGGAATTGGCTGTAAATATTTCGTAGGTCATATTGTATAGAATGTTTTTCTATTTATATAACTTGATAGAGTTAGTATATACTTTCTAAAATAATCCTTTCTTTCTGATTCCTGGGCCGATGATTTCGAAAGGTAATTCTTTTCTCGGCATGCTTCTGTGTTTTTTTAGGATTAGTTTTCTTTTGCCGTAATGGTTTTGTAATTCGATTATACATTTGGACCAATATTTTAGGAGGTCGCCGCCTACCATAGACACTCGACGCTCCGTCGCTTGGTCATTGGTTGTTGGTTGTTGGTTGTTGGTTTCGAATTTGGAGTAGACTTGGTTTGTGATTATTACTGGGATGTTCTGTTTCCTTGCTATTTCATTTAGTGTCCTTAGCTGGTTTGCTAGTCGCCTGTTTACTATTGATATTTTGTTTTGGTCGTTTGCGGTTATTGCGTCGCCTAGTTCTAGTCGGTAGAGCATTGCTATTGAGTCGATTATGATTAGGGATATTGATTCTTTTTTGACGTGAGCTAGCATTTGTTGGAATGCTTTTTGTTGTTCTTGGAAGGAGGTTGGTTTTATTAGAAATATATTTTGTAGTGAGGCTTTGATTTCTTCTTCTGTGCCTTGGTGGATTTGCCTGAATCTTTCGGAAGAGAAGCCGCCTTCTGTATCTATGAAAATTACCTTACTTCCTTTTGCCGCCTGAGCTGTTGCGGCTAGGATGCAGAAGTTTGACTTGCCTGAGCCGCCTGGGCCGTAGATTGTTGTGATGATGTCTTTTTCATAGCCGTCTGATAGGAATTTGTTTAGGTCTAATGAGCCTGTTGGGATTTTTTGTTGCATTTAATTTAGAAGTTGAGGTTGATTAAAAGGATTTGTGTGATTGAGGCTTGTTTGCTTTGGGGGTGGTTGTTAAAATTAGCACATGGAGGAACACGGATTGGTTTTTGGTAACATGGAAAGTTCTGAGAGTGTTATGCATTTTGTAGTTTGGTAAATTTACACGGTTGGGTAATGGAGGACATGGATTAGGTTTTAGGTTTTAGAGGGGGTAGTTGTTGCGCAAAGTTGCGCAAAGGGGGTTTTGTTATTTTATTTGTTTAGGAATGGTTATATACTCTGTAGTTTGGTAAGGGTACACGGTTGGGTAATGGAGGGGCAACACGGAGGACATGGAAGAGGGATAATTGGCACAGATTACACGGAGGAACACAGATTATGAATTTGTAGAATTATTTTAGCTTTTTGAATTCGTCAACTGTCGTGTCGATTTCTTTTTCTAGTGTTGCTATTGCTGCTTTTAGCAATTTCTTTGGGTTGTCACCTTCAATATGTAGAACTGGATTTTCAGTTGGATGATCTCTCTTCCAAGCTGCAAGCTTTGCGCCTTCTTTATTCAAATAAACTCGAAGAACTTCTGCGATAGTCAAGCTAGATAGCTCTACATCCATACTGTCCTTTTCGTCTTTTAGAATTTTAATTTCCATATATGAAAAGGCGCAAAACGGTTTTTAAGTGTTACTATTTTGGTTTGCGCCAGTTCGCTTCGCTTTCAGTTGTTGGTTGTTGGTTGTTGGTTGTTGATTGTTGGTTGTTGGTAAGGGCTTCGCCCGACTTGTGGGCTTGGGATTTTTCTATGAGCTCTAATAAAGACTAGAAAAGAATAAATAGTGCGACCTTATATATCAGGTATGTGGTATTTGAAATTTAAAGTAAAGCATGGGGATTGTATTTTCTCGCCTTTAGCGGAGAAATATAATTTACACATAGAATTTTATCCCATGAATCACTATGTTGAGAATGGATTTCTTTTCACTCCTTCTATTCATATCGTGAAAGGAGATAGCGGCGACATCAAGAAATATCTTAGAGGATTGAAAAAGAATAATCGAGTTGAGAAACTTGAGGTGTCTAAAGTTATTTTTGCTTTGACAAAAGAAAGAATTGAGGGTGGAGATTATGAGGCAGTTTATAATCCGAAAATATTGTATATTACTCCTGGGCATAATAATCCAGATGGATTTGAAATTTGGAAAGTTGCTTCTTGGGACCGGAAGGTGTTGCAGGATCTAATTGGTGCGTTTGAAGAATCGAAGAATGTAGTTCATTTTGAGATTTTGAGATTTAATGAGAAACCTCTTGAGGATGTTTATATTTTGAAATTATTTCCTGAATTGCCAAAAAAGCAGAAATATGCTATTAAGTTGGCTTATGGTTCTAGCTATTATTCTTATCCTAAGAAGACGAACTTAGATAAGCTTGCAAAGGTTGCTGGAGTTTCTAAGCAGACTTTTCAAGAGAACTTAAGAAAGGCTGAGGCGAAACTAATGCCTTTAATTCTTAGGAAGTAACCCTCATATGCCAGGTATAAATTTTATTAGTTTTGCTATCAGTGAATTTCATGGAAAAAGATGATTTCCTAAAAAGATTGGGAGAAAAACATGAGAAGCATTCGAGGCTTGCTGAACAATCAGGGAAAATTTTGGAGAATGCAGAACGAAATAGGAATTTGAGTGATGCAGAAAATAGGATACTTGCAAGGTATGATAGTATTTATGATTATTGGAATTTTTACAGATCCATAGATCCACTTCATTCCTCATGTGATATTTATGATAAAATTTCTGAGCTAAGTGCAAAATTCTATAAACTTGCAGACTATGATATTGACAAACTTAGAGAAAGAGTGAGGGACAGAAAAATTACAAAAGAACAATATGATTTTTTAATGGAGCACACCCCAAAGGAATTAATGGGGCGTCGTTTTGAGAAGACAAATGAATATTATGAAAAGAATTTACCTAGACATCACTCCTGCTTATTCATAGATGACTAACTACTGGATTCTATTGTACTTGTTCCGTCTTTTCGGACTCGGATTACGTGGTCTACGAAGCCTTCGATTTGTTCTTCATGTGAAACTAGAATCATTTGTTCTGCTTTAAGCTGTTCAAATATGTCTCGCATTTTGTGAATTTGTTCCGTTGCAAAGCCATCTGTTGGCTCGTCTAGTATTACGATGTCCTTTGTCTTGATGTTTGAGTTTGTATTTAAGACTTGGTTAAGGGAGAGTCTGTAGGCTAGTGCTGTTGCGGTTCGCTCCCCGCCCGAAAGGAAACTGTAATCGATTTCGTAATCTTGGTTTGTGATTATTGGAGTGAAGTCTTCGTCTAGTCTTACTGATAAGGAATCTGAAACTAGGGTTGAAAACCATTCGTTGAATATCATTGAGAATTCGTTTCGGAGTTGGACCATTACGCTTTTTTCTGTTGCATCAATTAGTGTGATGAAGTTTTTTTGTATCCAGCCTTGCAGTCCTTTGAGGTGATTTACTTGCTCTCTGATTTTTTCTTTCTTTTGAATTTCTTCGGATAACTCTTCTAGTTTTACTTTTAGAAGTTCTAACTCTTTTTCTTTTGTTGCGAAAGATATTTCTTTTATTCTCATTTTCTCATTGATGTTTTGGAATTCTGTTTTAGCTATATCAAATGTTTCTTGGGGCTTCTCGAAACCTTGTATCTTAATTTTTAATTCTTCTATTTGGTATTCTAATTCTGTTATTTCATTTGAAGTTCTGTCTAGGACAAATGCGTCTGATTTGATTTTTATTTCAATTGTTTTTTGATGATCGTATTTAATCTTGTTTTGTTGGAAATTGTTTTTGTCTGATTCATAATCTCTGATTAATTCTTTTTCTTTTTCTAACTCTTTTGATAAGACTTGCCTTGCTTGTATCTTTTGCTCTAACTCTCTATCGATTTCTTCGATGTCATATTGAGTTTGTTTTTCAATTCTGCATTTGTGATCATCACCTACTTTCTGTAAGCATGTTGGGCACTCTTCTAAAGATGTTATTTTATTCTTGAGTTGCAATGGTCTTTCTTTTTTTGAATCTAGAACTGAAACTTGTGATGATAATTCTAAGAATGTTGAATTTTTTTCTTCGAGAAGTTTTTTGTGTTTCTCGAGGAGATCTAATACTGATTGAAGTCTTTCTTCTGAGAAGTCTATTTTCTCTTGGACTTGCTTTTGCATTAGGAGCATTTCTTTTTTCATACGCGACTCTAAATCTTTTTTTCCTTCGAGAAAAACTTGTTTCTTTGAAAGCTCGGAATCTAATTCTCTTTTATTGTTAATCATATCTTGGATCGAATCTAATTTATTTTGCGCATCTTCTTTTACTTTTATTAATTGTTGTAATTCTATATTTAGATCGTTTGATTTTTTTGCTAGGGCTATTTTGTTTTCGGTTTCTAATGTGAATTTTTCTTTTAGAAGATTTAATTCGGAGACTAAGATTTCTTTTAGCTTTATTGATTCTTTGATTTTATTTAGAAGAATTTGTGCATTGTCTTTGATTCGCTTGTAACGATCGATTCCAAAAATGTGTCGAAGAGTGTCTAGTCTAACTTCTGGTTTTTCTTGAACGATTGCTTTCATTTCTTCTTGGGGAGTGTAGACTGTAAATTTGTAAAGAAGGTTTGATTTTTTTGTGAATTCTTTTGGATAGTTTAATAGCCTGATAACTTTGTCTTTCATCTCTAGAGTTGAGAGTTCGTCTCGGTCTGTTCCTGATGTGATTATGCTTTTGTCTTGAGTTATGCTTCCGCTTTTTGATCGCTTTATTGTTCGTTCAAGTGTGACGATTTCGCCGTCGACTTCTATATCTAGGCTTGTGTATGCTTCGTCTGCTCCGTGTCTTAAAATTGATGAGCCTTTTTGTCCTGGTTGTAATCCAAAGAGTGCGAATTGCAATCCTAAAAGAATTGAAGTTTTTCCTGCACCTATGTCTCCGGCTAAAAGGACAGAACCTTTTGGGAATTCGATACTCAAGTTTTCGTAACTTCTAATATTTTCTAGTGTCAATCTTTTGAATAGCATTATATCATCTCCGTTAATTTCAGAATATTTTTTAGTTCGGATAATAATCTTTCTTCGTAAATGACAATCTTTTCATCTTCGTTTTTTTCTAGAGAAAGTGCGTCCATTAACTGGAGGTGGTATTCGTTGAAGTTGCTTGGATTGTTTCCTAGGAATTCTTCTGATTTTTTTCGTTCGATTTCTTCGATGTTGTCTGTTGGTTTCATTGTTCCTAGATCTAAATTTTGTATCTTGATTGATGATATATTTCTTAAGAATGTGTGTGCTCCTTTTTTTCTTATGAAATCTTCTATTTCATTGAAACGAATATCCCCAGTTTTTCCTTCAGTTAATGTTCCTGTTAATTTTAATAAAACGATTTTGTCGTTAAGTACGAGTTTGTCTAGGTGTGAAATTATTTCCTGTGTTGCTGTTAATCCGTTGTTGATTCTGACTTCTGTCGTTATGACTTCTTTTAGTGGGATTTGGATGTTTTGCGTTTGGATGTTTGCGCCGTCTGTTTCTACAAGTTGGAAACTTCCGTGTTGAAGGTCGGATAATTCTTGGAAGTTGTTTGGGAATGTTGGGCCTGGGTATACATATCTGGAGTTTGCTATGTAGTCTTCGAATCTTTTGTGAATGTGTCCGAGGGCGTAATAATTTGCTAAAGGGAGTTTTTGTTTGTCTACTGATTCTATCGACATGCTTCCTATGACATCTTGGATTGTTGTGTGGAGCATTAGGATTGTGAATGGATGCATCTCGTCTAAGTAAATATTTTTTAGATCTGTTACTTCCATTCCTGATTTTTTCCCTGGGTATCCGTAGATTGCGATATCTTTGTGCATGTGTGGTTTTAACTTTATTCTTCCGTCTTCCTCCTTTTCCCAGTTTTCTATATTTTTACAGAAGCCTGCTTTTTCTAGAACATCTAGGAATGTTTTCCCTGAGGCTGAGAAGTCATGTGAGCCTGCGATTAGATAGACTGGGATTTTTATGTCGTGAACTTTTTTGAACAGAGCAAATGATTCTTTTAGGATTTCGATTGGTGGGTATGCTGAATCGAAAAGGTCACCTGAGATTAAAATGAAATCTACGCTTTCAGAGATGCATCTTTCTAGAACTTTTTGGAAAGTTTGGAAGTTGAGTTTTTGGAGTTCTTCTTGTCGCCAGCCTCCCAAATGACAGTCCGCTAGATGCGCGAATTTCACCATACAAGATACCTCTTTGGATTCATGTATTTAGAAAATTTGGATCGTATTTAAACATAATTGTGGTTGAAAGAGATTGTTGTATAGGCGTGAATTCACTAGTTTGCTTATAAAGTTTTGGGGCAGAGGGAAAACCTTTTAAGTGATTTTTGAGTTTTTGGGTGATGGTTAATTCCAGGAAAATGTCGGAATCGGAAGATGACGAACCGGGTGGTAATAGCGCTAAGCATTTTTCTCAGATGAGTATTTTGCCTGAGATATTTTCTGAAATTCGTTCTATTTTTATGCATAAAAAAGAGCTTTCTGTGAGTTTGATTATTCCTGCGTATAATGAGGCGAAGACTATTGGGAAGGTGATTAGGCAGGCTAAGAAGGTTGAGGCGATTCGTGAGATTATTGTTATAGATGATAATAGTAAGGATGATAGTGCGAAGATTGCCAAGGAGTTAGGTGTTAAGGTTATTCGTCATCATAAGAATTTAGGTAAAGGTGAAGGAATTCGGACGGGGGTTGCTCACGCGACTAAGGATATTGTGCTTGTGCTTGATGCTGATTTTTATAATGTTGTTCCGGAACAAATTGAGAAATTGCTTGCTCCCTTATTGAAGGGGAAGGCTGATTTTGTTAAGGCAAGTTTTACGAGAAAAGGTGGTGGTCGGATTAATGAATTTACTGTTAAGCCTATGTTGAAGACTTTGTTTCCTAATATGGAATACGAACAGCCGAACAGTGGGCAGTGGGCGGCGACTAGGGAATGTTTGGCTGATATTAATTTGGAGTCTCGATGGGGATCTGACCTTGCTTTGTTTTTGGATGCTATCAAATCTGGAAAAAGGGTTTTGGAAGTTAACATTGGTGTTTTGAAACATAAGAGTCGGCCTGACGATAGCATTACTGCTTCTGCTCGGTATAATGTTGATATTATTTTGCAGAGGGCTGGGCTTTTGGCGAAGGAACATAAAGCTATTGTGTTTAGCGATAAGACTTTGTTTAGTCCGATATTTTCGAAGAAGGTTGCGAGATATTTGGAAATTTTGAAAGCTAGACAGATAAAGATATTTTTTGTTGGCGAGAGCCTTGTTCCGAAAGAATATCGTGATTATTTTACTGAGATAAAAAGAATGAAGGAAATTACTCCGAGGAAAATCTCGTGGGCTATTTCTCGTGTCTTGAAAAAACATGGTGTGACATTTGACGAAACTGTTTTGGTTGCGAATTTTAAGGGCTTTGAAAAAGTTGCAGAGAAATGTAAATTGAAGTATTGTTTTAAGAGTTCGCCAAAACCTTTGATTGAAAGATGCGAAACAATGTCTAGTCTTGCTGAGGTATTTTTATATTTGAAATGAAAATTCTAATTTGTTCTGATGTGTTCCCTGATTTTAGTGGAATAGCAAGATATACTAAATCTTTTTGTAGAGAGCTGGGAAGTTCTTATGAAATAAGTATTGCGTGTAAGAAAAGAAATGGGGAGTCTGAGAGGGAAGTTATTGATGGGGTTAATGTTGTTAGACTTTCTGTTGATGCTATTGATGATTTTATGGATAAATCAAGAGGGAAGTTTGATCGTGTGATTGTTCGGTATTATCCGTTTTTGCCGGGAGCTGTGAAGAATTTTGAGGATTTCATTTATGTTGTGCCTTCTGTGAGAAGTGTTAGTTTGAAATATAAGACTAATAAATCTTCTACTATGCCTAAGGAAAAAGCTATTGAAATTGAAAGGGATGGGATGGTGGCGTGTAAGCATTTGGTTTGTCCGAGTGATTATTTGAGACGGCAGATTTTGAAGGATTATGGAATTGATAAGGGTGTTGTTATTCACCATGCGATTGATACGAATAAATTTGTTCCGAGTGACGAAAAGGATTTTGACTGTGTTGTCGTTGCGAATTTTAATGATCTTAGAAAAGGGATTGATCGACTGATTCCTTTGATGAAAAAAATTAATGGGAACTTGGTTATTTTGGGGGAGGGGCGATTGCGTGAGAAGTATCAGGAGTTGATTGATGAGAATAATCTTAGTGATAGAGTTGAACTTGTTGGGAAGCAAGAGAGTTCTGAATTTATAAGAAAATCTAAGATATTGATTTCTCCTTCTAGATGTGAGGCTTTTGGTTTTGTTATATTAGAAGGGATGTCTTGTGGGATTCCTGTTGTCGCTTATCGACCTGATGATGAGAATGTCCTTACTGCTAGTGATGAGTTAATTAGTGATGGAGAAACTGGATTTTTGGTTGATGATGATTCTGAAATGGTTGAGAAAATTAATTTCTTGCTTTCGGATGATGGTGTTAGAAATGAGATGGGGATTGCTGCTAGGAAATTTGCCGAGGAAAATGATTGGGGCAAGTACATTGGTAAGCTTGAAAAATATTTGGGAGAGAAGTTATGAAATTGATTTTGGTTCGACATCCTGAGACTGAGAGGAATATTAAGGGTGAGCTTAGCGGATGGGAGGAATGTGAATATTCAAAATTGGGGAGGGAGCAGTTTGAAAAACTTTCAAAGTATCTTTCGGAAATTCATCTTTCTATTTATTCTAGTGATTTACCTAGGGCGAAGTTGCTTGCGGAAGAAGTGGCTAGAGGACATGATGTTAATTTGATAATCGACAAGAGACTTAGGGAGGTCAATTGTCGTGAAACTTTGCCGCATGATTCTTATGAGAGTGATGAGGATTTGAGGGAAAGAGTTAATTTGTTTTTGAGAGAGATTTCTGAGGATTGTGTTATTGTTTCGCATGCGGGAGTTGTGCGTTGGATTGTTACGATGTTTTGTGGAAAAGAAAAAGGGGGGATGGTAAGTGGATTTCCGAGGGATACTATTTTTGAAATAGAAACTGTTAAAAATGAAAATAAACTTTCTATCATACGAGTATAATGGCATTTGATAATTTAATAGCTAGTAATATTGGAACTGCTGAGGTGATTAAAGTCGCTGTAATAATTGTTTTTGGAATTGTTTTGGGTATGTTTGCTAAGTATTTTATTAAGAAGATTGCGAAGAGTGTTATTTATCCTGGAGTTAGAAGGGATTCGCCAAAGTCTTATAAGAGAACTGTTTCTGGAGTGAACTTGAGTGCGGAGATTGTTCAGTGGGCTATTGTGCTTGTTTTTATTTTTCAGGCCTTGACTGTTTTGAATATTTCATTGTTTGGTGAGGTAGTAAAGAATGCTGCTATTTTTATTCCGAAGCTTGCTGTGGCTGTGATTATTTTTATTGTTGGACTTCTTGTGACTGGAATTGTTTCAAGAAATATTGAAAATTCTGATGTGATTGGTAGTTCTATATTGGCAAAAGCTTTTACCATAGCTTTTATTTCTGCGACAATTTTGTCTGCTTTAGAAATTGTTGGAATTAGGCTTACGCCGTTTCTTTATATTTTTATTTCTCTTTTGTTTGGGATATCTCTTGCTTTTGCCTTGGCTGTTGGAATTGCTTTTGGGCTTGCATTGAAGCCGGAGATTACTAAGGTGATTAATTCTTTTAAGAAAAAGTGATAGTATCTCCGATGGAGATACTGGATGGCTCTTGCTTTGCAGGGATTGCTCATGCTGTGGAGGGCTCAAAAAATCTTTGATTTTTTGGAGGGCTCATGTTGGAGATGCGGGGGGAGGGTGGTGCTTGGAGATGAGCGCTTGGATTGTTTATTGGAGATACTGAAGTGATTGAGACAGGTTTAAATAGACTCAGGATTTTTTTATGTTATTGATTGTTGTTTCTGAGGTGGCTGCAACCACTGTTAATATGGATACTAGGAAAAGTTTAATAAGAATGAAAGATATGACGACGAAGTTTGGAATAGTTCAGCATTCTAATTTAGAAGTTCCTGATACTAGTTTTTATTATAGTGTTGATGATAGTTCTCGTGGATTGATTGCTCTTGCTAGGTGTTCTGATAAATTTCAGATGAAAAATGTTGCGGATGTTTATTTGAGTTATGCTGAGGGTGCGTTTAGAGATGATGGGTTCTTTGAGAATTATCGTAGCCCTGCTGGTGTTTTTGGATCAAGGGGCTTTGGAGAAAATGAGAATCCTGGAGATCCTGAAAATCCGAATCTTTTGAAAGATTGTTTTGGTCGGACTGTTTGGTCGTTGGCTGAGTTTGCTGCTTCTGAATATTCTACAAGAGAGAGATCTCGGGCTAAGACATTGATTGATTTGGCATTGGGTCATATTAACCTTTCTAGGATTGATACGGAGAAGAGTCTTGCGTTTTTGGGAATTGGGCTTTCGAAGATTTTGGAGGATGATAAAAGAGATTATGTTGTTGAGATGGCTTTTGAGTTTGGTGAGAAATTGCATCGGTTGTATGAGAAACATTCCGATAAAGACTGGCGGGCGTACTCTGATGAGATTACTTATTGCGCGGCACGAACGAGTCATGCTATGTTGGCTTTGGGTGAGGCTCTTAAAAGTACTGAGTATATTGGTATCGGTATGGATACGTTAGAAATGTTGAACAAATATACTTTTGATAAGAATTTGATGTTTCATCCTATTGGGAATGGGAATCCTGATGCGAATACTACTGGGACTGCTTGGCTTGGTAAGGGCAAGCTGATGGCTTTGTTTGATGCGCAGAGTGTTGAGGCCGGTTGTGCTGCTGAAGCTTTGGCTGTCGCTGAGAGATTGAGGCCTGGGGAGGGGCATGGGGTTCTTGCTAAGAATGGGGTTGCTTGGTACCATGGTAAGAATTCTGCGGGAATAAAAATGGTTAGGCCGAGTGGTGCGGTTTATGATAGTATTACTGGACCTAGGTCTGTTAATGAGAATTGTGGCGCCGAGCCTTTGGTTATGTATTTGAATGCTTCGGCGGCTATTAGAAATATGGCGGTCTAAAAGATACTATTTTCTAGTGATTACATTAGTAAGATTTATATAGGGAAATTTCGGGGAATTTATATGGAAAGAAATATTGTGTATAAGGTTCATTCTACCGCTCCACCTAAGAAATGTGGTATCGCTAGTTTTAGCTCTAGGGAAATGCAGGAAGCATCTAAACAGGCTAGGGTTGGCGGAGTTATCTGGGATGCTCACTATCATAATGAAGCTGAGGATTTGCCTAGCAGTAGATTTAGGGGCGCTATTAAATACACTACGGATTTAACATCTGATAATATTGATATTCAAAGAAAGGCTGCTGAAACTGTGAGAGATGCTGAAACTGCAAGGGCTATGGGTATGGATCTTGCGGACTATTTTGGTCATGAGTATGGTATATTCAGAGATGGTAAAGGTAGGGATATTCTTGTTCCTATGATGAGAGAGTCTAGAAAGAATGGTGTGATAACTGTTTTTCATCCTCATACCATCTTAGAAAATCCTGAGGATTTTGGACCTGATTATAGATCGATTATGAATGGGGCTGTTCAGGAGGCGGATTTGATTCTAGCTATGACACCTAAGGCTATTGATATGTTGGAAAATATATATCATGCACCTAGAGAAAATATAATGTATAATCCTCATGGTGTGGATGTTTTTACTACTGGAGGAACTAGGGAGGAGCTGAAAAAGAAATACTTTAGAGGGTGTTCTGATTTTAATTTAGATTTGTCTGCTGGATTTTTTTCTGAAGGGAAAAGGATACATGAGTCACTTGCGGCTAGGGCTTTGGAAGATGATTCTTGGGGGAAGACTAATGATAAATATTTGGTTTTAGGTCTTCATAAGGATAAAGAATGGGTCGAGAAGTGCTATGAGTTTGCTGATAAATTAGGCTTTAATCCTATTATGATTGGTGATGGGGATGATGGTAAGGGACTTGAACAATTGGCGGAACATGATTTGTCTGAGAATAGGGTCATTTTCTTGAATGCTTATACTACTGTTAAACAATCTGCCGAAGCGAAGAAAATGGCGCGTAAGGTTGTTGTCGTAAATGATAGTGCGTCTCAAATCTCATCTGGTGAAATTGTTGGAGCCTTGGCCAGTAAGAGAGTTTCTCTTTCTTACGCTTCCCCTATATCTGAAGATTTGGCCAGAGAAGGGGCGGGCTTTTCCGTGAAACATGGTGATGTTGGGGCACTCGCACTTAGCTCACATTTCTTTAACACTGAAGCGAACAAGGCAGCTTTAGAATTGTCATCTGGAATAGTTAGTACTAGATTTCATTGGGATAAGACTGTTCGAGATTTTGTTGATGCTACTGCGCTTATTGTTGATGATAGAGAAGAAAAAAGATTAGAAAGCAAGGTTGCTTAATTAAATTCTAGAATTAATAACTCTTCCATAAAGATTTTTTTTCGTGCGACTATTTTATGCTTGAATCTTCCGAGATTGTTCATTGGTGTTAGGCTTGAGATTAGTAGGAATATTCTTCCATTTTTATTGAGATGTTTTTTTGCTTGACGTAGAAATTTTAGTGATACTTCGTCGCCTCTTTTGCCGCCGGTTGTTGCTAATTGTGAGTCTTTGGGTTCTCTTGGATCTCTTGGAAGGTATGGGGCGTTGAGTGTTATTAGATCGAACTTGTTTTTTATTTTTGAAAATAGATTTGTTTTTATTGCATTGAATCCTTTTTTCTTTAGGAGTTTTACTGCGGCTGGGTTTATGTCTGCGGTTAGTATGTTTTCTTTTGGTAGGAATTTTGATACTGTAACTGAAAGGGTGCCTGAGCCAGTTCCCATGTCTAAATAGTTTGTAGCTTGTAGCTTGTAGCTTGTAGCTTTAGATAAATACTTTTTTAGAAAATTTGCGAAGAGATATGAGTCTTCGGCTGGTTGGTAAATTTCCATTTTAAGATACGAACCATTTATTCCAGTTCCATCCTAGGATTCCTGCTATTATAAGAATTGATACTCCGATGGAAACTAAAATTATTATGAATTTTTTTGAGAGTTTTTTCTTTTCTCCTGGTTTCGTTGTTGTAGTTGTTGAAGCTATTGGTAGTGGTTGTGTAGCTGTTGTTGTGGCTGGGGCTGCTGGAGTTGTGGGAGTTGCTGGAGTTGCAGCTGGAGTTGTTGCGGCTGGGGTTGTTGGTTGTGCCACCGGTGTGGCTATTTGAGAACCGGTTGGCATCTTCTGTACTGCAGCATCAATTTCAGCTGCTTTGTATCCAGCATTAAGGAAACTTTGTTTTGCTTTTGCTAGCGTTTCTCCTCGGTCTAATGCGTTTCTTAATCCACCGACAATTTCGGTTTCACGATTTTGAGTTAATGGTGCTACAATTTTAGAATACCTCCGTCTTCCATTAGGTGGCATTGTTTGCCTAATTTATATCCCATTTCTTTTACAAGATCTGCCATAAACTTTGTTTTGTCTATTGCTGCGTGTGCAGGTATTACATGTTGTGGATTTATTATTTGCATTATGTCTCTAAGATCTTCTCTTCTTGGATGACCTGAAACATGAACATCTCTAAATATTCTTGGTTTGGATTTTTTTAATCTGGATTCCATTTTTGCGAATTGTTCTTGATTAACTGGTGTTGGAATTATGCTTGATGAAAATACTATATTGTCATCTTTGTTTATTTTGAATGGAAGTTGATGACGTGATAGTCTTTCTAAAATTGCCCCTGGTTCTCCTTGATGCCCGGTGCAAACTACCAGATAATCTTTTCTTCTTCTTTCAATTTTATGTAAAGTTTTTTCGACTTGTCTTCGGTACTTTGCTATTCTTACTGTATCTAGGAATGGTGCAATGCCTGCGTTCTTTGCTGCGGTTGAATATTTATCTAAACTTCTTCCTAGGAAAACTACTTCACGATTTAATTTTTTACCGAACTCTACGATTGATTTTAGTCTGGCGATATGAGATGAGAAAGTTGTTACGATCATTCCTGCGTGCCTGTTTTGAATTGTTAATAGTGTTTCTTCTAATAATGCTCTTGCTATTTTTTCGGAAGGTGTTTTCCCATCATGTGGTGCGTATAGGGAATCGCAGATGAAAGCTAGGACTCCTTCTTTGGATATTTCTCTTAGTCTCTTGTAATTTAGCTTTAATCCGAAGATTGGTGTGTCGTCTAGTTTGAAATCTGGTGCGTAGATAATTGCTCCTTTTGGTGTGTGGATTGCAATCATTAGGCATTGTGCCGTTGAATGTGTTATGTTGATGAAGTCAATTTTGTACTTTTGGTTTTTGCCTTCGACGTAAAAAGTTGTGTTTGGTTTTATTGCGTGGGCCTTGTTTCTTAGGACGATGTCGTTGTCGTTTAATAATGAATTTAGAACTTGGATTGTGAATGGTGTTCCGTAGATTGGTGCATTGTATTTATCTGACATGAATGGGACTCCGCCTACGTGGTCGAGGTGTGCGTGGGATATAAACTGTGCTCGTACTTTGTGTTTGATTTTGGATATTGTGGAATCGTCTGGGATTGCTTTGATATTTTTTAATCTTCGCTCTGTCATTACTTTGTCTCGTTCTTCCATCGAGACTATTGCTGGTAAAAAAAATCCTTCGTCGAAAATGAACGCGTCCTCTTCGAGTTCTATGACTACCATATTCTTGCCTACTTCTGAGAATCCGCCTACTGTGTGTATTTTCACCATCTTGTAATTTTATGGACGATGTAGTATTTAAAGTTGGTGCTTTGAATGTAGGAATGTTTTTAATGTTGTGGTGGCTTGAGTTTGTATGGGGAAAATACATGGTGGTCATAAACTTGTTAAGCTGGGGATTTTTGTTTTTCTTCTCTTGAGTGTAGTTGTGATTTTTAGTCAGAGTGATAATTTTCTTGAGGGTATTACGGGGAATACTGTACTTTCTGAAAATGATTCTTTAGATAATGTGACTGATGTATTGGATGAGATTAATATTAGTGTTGAGGTTATCGAAGAAGAGATTGAGGTTGTTAATGAGAGTAATGTGAGTGTTGAAGAAATTGAGGTTGTTAATGAGAGTAATGTGAGTGTTGAAGAAATTGAAAATACTGAGGAGGTTATTATTGGATTAAAGACTCCTTCTGATAAGAAGTATTTTGGGTTTTCTAGTAAATCTGAAGGTGAGATTGAGAAAGAGGTTGATGCTATTCGTGATGATGTTGTTGATGATCTTTCTGCGGATGAGGTTGTTAAATTTTCTTCGGGGGGTTTTGCTGTTGAGATTAGTGAAGGTGAGTTGGAAGATTTGGCTGAGGATTCGAGGGTTGCTTATATTGAGCCTGTTCGTTATTTTAGTGCTTCTCTTTTAGAGTCTACTGTTATTGTTAATGCGACGGAGACTTGGGCGATTAATGTTTCTGGGCAGAACTTGACTGGTGTTGGTGAGACTGTTTGTATTATTGATACTGGTGTTAACTATTCGCATGTCGATTTGGCTGGACGGAATATGACGTCTTGTAATTTGGATTGTGTGAGTAATGAGAGTGCTGGGTGTTATGAGAATTGTTCTAATGAGGATTTTAATGGGCATGGAACTCATGTTGCTGGGATTGTTGCTGCGTCGGGTGGAGTTACTGGTGTTGCTTCTGGTGTGAATTATATCGGGTTGAAAGTTTTTCCTGGGTCGGAAAGATCTGGGGCGACGACTACTGGAATTAGGAATGCTATTGATTGGTGTGTTGATAATTCGGAGACGTATAATGTCTCGGTAATAACAATGAGCCTTGGGACTTCTGAACCTTTGCTTTATAATAGTTACTGTGATAGTGAGTTTCCTTCGTTTAATACTTCGATAAGTAATGCTTATGATAAGAATATATCTGTTACGGTTTCTACGGGGAATGATGGAAACGCTACTCATATCTCTTCACCAGCTTGTGTTTCAAAAGCGATCCCGGTTGCGGATACATATGACGCCAATATTGGTTCGGTTGCTTGGGGTGCTGGCCCGACATGTACTGATACTACAACGGCGGTTGACCAGATTGTTTGTCATGCGAATAGGAATTCTTTGCTTCGTCTTTTGGCTCCTGGAGCTTTGATAAATTCTACGTGGTACGATGGTGGTTATGATGAACAAGGTGGGACTTCGATGGCAACTCCTATGGTTGCTGGGGCGATTGCTATAATGAATCAACTTTTGAGACTTACTGGTAATAATGAAACTCCTGCGACAATTGAAGATCAGCTTTATGTTTCTGGTGCTAATGTTTCTTCGGGTGGGATTAATTATTCTAGGATTAATCTTTATGATGTGATTCGATTTATGGAAATTGGTGTTGTTTTGGATTCTCCTGAGGATGGCAATGTGACCTCTGTGAATACTACGTTTAGTTATGATATGAATTTTACTTGTAATTCTAGTTCGGTTTATAACTTGAGCAATGTGACGTTTTATTTGTGGAACTCTACGGGGAACTTGACTTATAACGAGACTTTGAATATTAGCGGAGTTGATAATTCGAGTGTTTTCAATTATACTTTTTCTGTGAATGATACTTATGTTTGGAATTGTTTGGCTGTTAATAATTATTCGAATTCGAGTTGGGCGAAAAATAATTTTAGTATGATGTTGAATGTTAGTGAGGAGGTTGTGATTGAAGTGGATGAGGAGGAGGGTGAGGAGGAGTCTGTTGTTACTAGCAGTGGCTCTGGGACAGGGGTTGATACAGTGGCCGTGACAACTAATGATACTGAGGTTGAGGAGGTTGAGGAAAATGAAACGGTTAATGATAGTGATGTTCTAGATGAGGAAGTTGCAGAATATTTTGCCCAAGATGAAGTGCCTAAAAAGGAAAGTGATTTTACAAAAGTTTTGATTACCGCTGGATCGTTGGCTGCTGTGATTGGGGCTATAGTTATTTTTGTTATTATGAAAAATGGGTGGTTTAGAAAAAGAGGGACGAAGGGGGATACGGAGAAGGAAGAGAAGAAAATAAAAAGGGTAAAAGACAAGAAAGATAATGGTAGTAAAAAAAAGAAGGTTGAAGCTTAAGCCGTCGGCTCGAGATAAGAGAAGGTATTTTTTGGTTGGAGCTAGTAATGCGAAAGTTGAGGCTGCGATTTTGGAGTATGTTGGAGTTTTGGGTTTTGCTAAGTCTGCTTATATGAATGTTAACACGAAGGATTTTCCTAAGAAACTTGTAGGAAGTTGTTTGGTAAAATCTTTGGAAGATGTTAGGGCTGCGTTAGCTTTTGCTGGTATTAGAATTGAGAAGGTTAGTGGAACATTGAAAGGACTTGGGACACGCAATAGTGGACCCTCTAAAAAGGGAATTAAAGTTCCATCTTCATCGGGCCAATGAAATTTTCTAAATGGATAAAGAAACTTGGGAAGAAGGGGATTATTGGTCGTTGGCCTCCTGTTTGGGTTCCGTTTGCCCTGGCTGTTGTTATTTTGGTCGAAGGATATTTTTTTCCTTTTGAGAAATTTAAATGTGTGATGTATTATCTAGCTGGATTTACGTTTTTGTATGCGATTGCTCATTGGAAGGTTATGGATATTTTGAAAGGTGAGCCTTAGTACATCGAGCAAAGTGGAGTATAGTTAATTTTATTAAGGGAGTTTTTGAATCTATAACATGGAAGATATACAACACCAACAAATGGGATATGATCGGGCGGCGACAATGTTTGCGCCTGATGGGCATATTTTGCAAGTAGAGTACGCGGAGAAGACAATTAGGCTTGGTAGTGCTTCTATTGGAGTTGTCTGTAAGAATTCTGTTGTGATTGTTTCTGACAGGCGACGGAAGGACAAGTTGGTTGTGAATGAGTCTGCTAATAAGATTAATGAGATTGATGAACATATTATTGCGGTTTCTGCGGGGATAAGTTCGGACGCTCGTGTTCTTGTTGAGAAGGCTCGGGTTATTGCTCAGCAGCATCGGGTTACTTATGATTCTGCTCCGAATACTGAATCTGTTGTTCGGGATATAGCTGATGTTAAGCAGCAGTTTACGCAGTATGGTGGGGCTAGGCCGTTTGGTGTTTCTATGATGTTTGCTGGAATTAATGGTAAGCCTGTTTTGTACACTACTGATATTACTGGAAATTATTTGAGGTATAAGGCTAATGCTATTGGGGAGAATGACGAGGCTATTAAGAAGTTATTGAGAGAGAAATATAAGAGTGATATGACTAGTGGTGAGGGGATTAAGTTGGCTTTGGAAATTTTTAAGGAAGTTCAGGGGGACGATTATAGTGTTGAGAGATTTGATGTTGGAATTTTATCTAAGAAGGGCGATAGTGCTAAGATTGAGAAGAAGAGCGGAGCTGCGCTAGAACGCTGAAGCTGTAGAGAATAGAACGGCTTCGCCTGTAGAACGCTTCACTGTAGATTTCTTGTTTGACTTACTCCATAAGAAATCACGTCGTCTTCGACGCCGCATTTCTCATGGATGATTATTTTTGAATAAGTATTTAAAGATTGAAGTATTGTTTTTAATATGGGACAGACTACTGCGCGGATTAAGAAAGGTGGGAAGCATTTCGAGATACTTGTAGATATGGATGAGGCCATGAAGGTTCGAAAGGAAGAGCCTGGAAGCAGTTTGAATGCGGCGGTTTTGACTGATGCTATTTTTCATAACCTGAAGGCTGGTGAACATGCAGGAGTTAATGATTTAGATATTGCTTTTGGGACTAGTGATCCGATGGAAGTTGCTGAGAAAATTATCAAGAGCGGTGAAGTTGTGCGAACTGCTGAATCGATGAAGGCTGGTCATGATAAGATGTATAAGCAGGTTGTTGAGTTTCTGGTTCGGAGTGCGGTTTCACCTGAGGGTCGGCCTTATACTCCCGATAGAATTATGAAGGCTTTGGTTGAGGCGCATGTTAATGTTAAGAATAAGCCGGTTGATTCGCAAGTTCCTGAGATTTTGGATCAGTTGTCCAAGGTGTTGCCTTTGAAGATTGAGACGAAGAAGGTTAAGTTAATTGTTCCGGCAGTTCATACAGGGAAGGCTTATGGTCTTGTTAAGGATTTTATGGTTCAGGAAGAATGGAAAAACAATGGGGATTTGGAAGTAATTGTTGAAATGCCAACTGCTTTGATATTTGATTTTTATGACCGAATTAACTCAGCCACACAGGGTTCTGTGATGTCTGAGGAAATTCGGTAGATCGGAAAATCTTTGATTTTCCTGCTAGATTGCTTCGCTGTTAGATCGCCTTCGGCTGCTAGATGTTCGCTGCGCTCATCTCGGACGATAGATTTAATAAATTGCTTTTGTGTTATAGTTTAATGTATAATTATGAGAGGTTGAATGTTTACAAGAGGGCTGATGCTATGAGTGATGTTATTCATGGGGTTAGTATGGGTTTCCCGAAGCATGAGATGTATGCGCTTGGGGATCAGATGAGAAGGGTGGCGGATAGTATTGTTTCTAATATTGCCGAGGGTGGCAGGGGCGCGACTAATAAGGAAATGATAATGTTTTTGCGTTATGCTTTGGGGAGTAATAATGAATTGACTGCTCAAGTTAAGAGGGTTGAAAGCTTGGGATATTTGAAGGATAGCGAGGGTGATAAGATATTGAAAGAGCTGGTTGAGATTGGGAAGATGATTAGTGGATTGATTCGGCGATTTAGGAAAAATTAAATCTTAGATATTTTCTTATCTTGTTTGAATTTTGGGGATTTGGCGATTTTCCAATACATTTCGAAAATCATTTTCACTGCTTCCGCTACGTCTTTATTTTTTATAATTACTCCGACCAGGTCTGTTTTATGACTGAAGATTGAAACCTTGTCGCCGTATATAAAAATCATTGCTGGGAAATCCTTGAAGCCTTCGTAGAATTTTAACTCGCTTACTTTTTGATATTCTTTTGTGTGAAGTATCGGTTCGTCTACCTGATCGTAAATCATCTTTGCGCGGATTCCTTTTTCTATTCGGGCTCTTCTGACGTGGTCTGGTAAATGCTTTAATGCTTCTAGTGATTTTTTATATCCTCCAAAATAATATACCTCTTGATCCACCCTTACGAGGTCTGATAAAATCGTGTGAATTCCATTGAAGCCTTCGTAAATTTCTACACTTGAAGGTTCTTTTATCTTCGATTTTAGGTTTTTTAATTCGGGGAGGATTGATTCTATTAACTGTTGCTTTTCTACTAAATCGTCTTTTAGCTTCTCTGGCTCTGTAGCGCTATAGTAATTGACTTTCTTTTTTATTATGCTTGCTACTAACCCTTTGTTCATCAAATATTCTAGGAGATGGTAAACTGTGGATCTTGGGTATCCTAGACGTTTTGATATTTCATTTATTGTGACGCTACCTAAGGGCAATAATTCCAAATATACTGCGATTTCCTTTTCACTTAATCCGTATGTTTCAAGAGGGTATTTTACATCCATAGCTTACTTAGGATTTTTACTTTTAAAAATCTGCCGCCCAAAATGGAGAGCAATGTATTAAGTATAGTATTTACTCTATAATAGTAACTAAAACAGGAGGTTAAATAAAAATGAAAAAAACACTACAAAAAATAGCACTTGGAGCGGTTTTGTTTGCAGCTGGGGCAGGAATTGCGACCCCTATTGCGTACAATGCTGCAAAGAACCAAGACAATTACTCAGCAAGAGTGTCTGGATATGATGCTGGAGCTAAAGCAGGTCATGACGCAGGAAGTCGGGAAATGTTAGACAAATGTTATGATTATATTAGTGAAGGTGCAGAAACTCAAAGAAGGATATCAAAGAGAGAGGATCTTAAGGAAGATTCAAAATATTTTGAGACAAGAGGACATATCCTTGACGCATATGCTGAAATGATGAAGTTTAGTCTTGATTAAAAATATTTTATTTATTTAGGGTCTCAATTTGAGACCCTCAGTATCTCCGACAGCAATTCGTAACCCTTAAATTACAAGAAATATTAAAGTAGGGCAAAGCCCTACTTATTCTACTCAAATAGAATGGAAATAATAAACAAATTCGTAGATAAATGTCTTTCGC
>Ga0233410_10000014_pt1 | contig 59547 bp, 52 predicted proteins | sample Na_anoxic_1_MG_FD_179869 | JGI IMG/M metagenome (GOLD analysis project Ga0233410, IMG submission 179869) | Seawater microbial communities from Saanich Inlet, British Columbia, Canada - Na_anoxic_1_MG | ecosystem: Environmental > Aquatic > Marine > Inlet | place: Canada: British Columbia...
ACTTCCAATAATAAAAAAGAAGAGGAAAAAGTTAGACCATCGTAGGTGAAATTCCTACTATTGATTTTGCATTTTTTCTTATTTTTTTGCTCAGCAAAATGGGCGTTTGAAATGAGAAAAGGTGTAAGAGAACAATAATCATATGGTTTGTTGTCTTTTGGTTCTTGCAATTCCGGAACAAAGGTGGGATTTTCCTTTACCACGTCGTTAAACCACATGGTGAACGATTCAACTTCAGACAATCCTGTGATTTTTATACAGTTTTGATATTGTAAACTGATGGTCAATTTCAATTTTCTTCCACCAGCATTTGACTTTCTAGCAATTTCTTTGGTTATAAGAGGGTGATATTTCATTGTGAACTGCACCATCAAAGCGCTTAATTTTTTGTCCGCAATCGCCGCCATGTTTTCAATAAAAGTCGTCATGTTGATTTCTTTGATTTGATTTATAATCTTTGGCTACAGGTTGCATGTAAAAAACAATTCATTTTTTTATTAGTGTTTTTTTTATTTTTTATTCCAGTCCAAATGAATTATCAATCCCCTGTTGTTTGCAGACAAATCAACTCGTATAAGACTCAGTCCCTTGAGCGAACAATAATCATACGGTTCCTCATCTTTGGCCAATTCGGGCACAAACGTGGGTTTTTCCATCAACATGTCGTTAAACCACATGCGAAATGCCTGAATGGCAGACAACTTTTTGGATGTGCTCGACATTTCTTCAAAATCATCCACGTTGAAATTCAGGTCCAAGGTCCTTTCACCCAACTCTGATTGTTTTACAATTCCTCTGGTCAGCACGGGATGGTACTTGGCGGTAAGCCTCAGCATGAAATCCTCCAAATTCTCGGCAATCGAATCCTCCGCAAGCATCACCATCTTTTCAATAAAAGTCGTCATGTTGTTGTCTTTGATTTGTAATCTTTGGCTAAAGGATACAAATAAAAAACAAATCATTTTTTATTTTCATTTGTAATTTTGATTTATTTTATTTTATTTTTTCAAAGACAGTAGCCCGTCAATGTTGTAGTTGTAGTCGCGTACCACCGTCTTTTTGCCTGCTTTTTTAGTGTGCGTGTTGGCGTCTGTCGCATACATGACGGAAAACTGACTCAGTGTTGTTAGCAAATGCTTCTCGGGTTTAGTCACGTCATCCACGTTCAACACGTCCACGGTTCCATACACGGTCCCGCCTTTTACAATGTAATCGCCTAATCCAACGTCCGACATGCGTTTTAATTCCAGCCGATTCGCCGCCTTGTCGTTTTTTACATCTTTAGAAATTACTGGCACTCGCATATCAGGCGAAAAAGCGGTTTCACAGTGTTCAAAGATGCGGTCCGCGGAACCAATCGTTTCGTCGGTTGACGCGGGATGCATCTGGCCAATGGGGGTGCTCAACACATGGTCCAGGCGGTAGTCAAACAGCTCATCCCAGTCGGAAAACACGTGCCCGCATGTATGAATTAATTTGCTGGTGGTGTTGAAACAATGAATGACGGGCTCAGCATAGTCGGTGAGAAGCACGGCATCTGGATGGTCTTTGGCCCACACCCACGAATACGGTTCTTGAAAAAACCAAGTCGTGGCCGCCGCCTTTTGCACTGGATGTGTGCCACTAACCACTACACCTTTTATTTTATCTTTAGTCCACGGACCCAAAACGCCAAAATACTTGTTGGTGGGTATCCAGTACATTTTTTCTTCTTTTTGTTTTGATGTTTTCCTAAGTAATCGCATAGTGGCCGTCACGGTTTCCCCGCGAAACAACACGTCGCCTGTTTTTATCAAATGAATCGGTCGAAATCTGCCGTCAAGCATTTGAATGGGCGTGTCCTTGTCAAAGCACGAATGCAGCTTGGGAATGCCCGACGAGTGAATGTGCAGGACTTCCGTCATAAATAAAGCAATAATAGACAAAGGAATGGAGATGGAGAGAAACACGGCGGTGCTCGCAGCGGCGGCGGGCCAGGTAAAAGGTACAATCCAGAGCCCGACAATTACCACCGCCAGCGAAACAAGCATCTTGATAATCATCTCCAAGATGGCGCCCATGAGACTTTGCAAAGTATAATAAGACCCGAGCATGGTATAAAGCCCCGAGGTCATGACGGCCTGGGTTTTCGCCAGGGAATCGGTGAAAGCCATGAGCATCCGCTGCATGGGAATCATGACGCCCAGGATTCGGTTCATGATGTTTTGGGTAATGTCGGCAATGTTGGAGCGAAGTTTACTCATGATGCCGCGGCTTTGGTCGGTGGCCGCATTTAAATCGGTAAACACGGTAGTCAGTTGTCCCAGGAGCGCGTTAAAGGGCGCCAAGACGCTGCCCATCATGTTGGTCAGAATCGACTGGGTGCAAAACTGGAAATTCTCGCTGGTGAATTCGAGCGGTGTTTTGCCGTCGTTCTCGGGTTTGTTAATCCAGCCAGCAAACGGAATCACCTTGGGATTGCACCGCTGATTCACCCAGTCTTGTTTCACCGCGTCGGCTGCCCCCATGGTGGCATAGTAGGCCCAGATGAAGAAAACGAAAAAAGTAATGAATAAGAAAGAAAGCACCGAGCCACCGTACGAGCTAAAGTAGCCGACGTTTTCGTACAAGTCATTGATTTTATTTTCTTTTTTTGCATTATTTGCATTCATACTAACAAGTAGTAGTTTATTTAATACATATTTTTTATTTATTTCGGTTTTGTTCTTATTGTTCTTTTGGTGACTATTCAATCTTGCAAGCATTGTAAATGATAAACATGATGTTGAAGTATTTTGTTTACATAATTCTAATTTTTTTTGTTAGATTTTTTATTCAACGCGACTAAACAAAAGATAAAATATTGCCAAAGAATAATATAGCAAAAATGGCCAGAACTCGTTCTCGTTCCGTGAAAAACAGCCGCTCCAAGACCCGCCCTGGCCGCAAAAACTACACCACCAAGCGCGGCAGCAAGGTGTACCACCGTAAAAGACGTTATGTGCGTCCTGGGCACAAGCCGTATGGCTCGCACAAGGGCACGCGGTCTCGTACTCGTAGGGGTCGCAAGAACTACACGACCAAGCGCGGCAGCAAGGTGTACCATCGCAAGGGCCACTACGTGCGTAAAAACACGCTCCCGTTTGCCATGTTCTAAATATATAGCTAATTTATTTTTCGCAAACCCAAAAAATAAACAGGTAAAAAATGAATTAAAAACAACGTGTGTGAATAGTAATGACATGACGACGCTTTCGAATCGCCCCATCCCGTTGTCCAAAAATAAAACGAGGAAAAACATTAAAGATGTATGGAAATTCTACGACGAGCTCAAGTCCGACAAAGAAGTGGACGACGACAAATCCGCGTCAACTGCGTCAGCCGAAACAAAAGAAAGTAAAATAGAAACAAAGGAAAAAAACAAGAATAAAATCCAAATCGTAAACTACCAAAATGCATGCTGCCAGGAACAGAGCAACCTGGTCATTTCGGAAGACGGCTTCATTACCTGCTCGGTCTGCGCTTTCACGAATACAGACATTATCGATGCCTCGGCGGAATGGCGGTTCTACGGCGCAGATGGTAACAAGGGCGAGGCCGACCCCACCCGCTGCGGCATGCCGTCCAACAACCTTTTCGAAAACAATTTGACGTGCACGTTTCAGGCAGGGCACTCGGCAAGCTACAAAAAGAATATTTCCAGCCTTATTCGTTACACCAACTCGTCCAATTTAACGCACAAGGACAAGACGCTGCTCACCGATATTCAGGAATTAACGGCCCTCGGTTCCGCGGCGAATTTCACCCAGCGCATCGTGGACAACGCCATCCTTATTCACAAGCAGATTATTACGTATTTGAATGAAAGCGACGTGCATTTTCGGTCGGAAAACAGGGACAGTATTTTATTCGGGGATTTTGACCTGGCGTGCAAGCTGCTGAATGTGCCGAGGACGGTAAAAGAGTTTGCGGTGCTGTGGAATTGTGACATCCAGACGGTGACGGCGGGCTGCAAGATTGTGCAGACGGTGTTTGCGCAGATTGAGCAAAACATCCACGATTCCCTGAAAATCACGTCCAAGCATACGTCGGCATCGTCGTTTATCGCGCGGTTTTGCTCCAATTTGAATATACGCAGCCAAGAATTTGTAAAGCTGTGCACGTTTATTTTGTCGAAAACCAAGGGCATCCATTCTATTGCTCAGCACACGCCCCAATCCGTCGCAGCGGGAACCATTTTGTTTTTGTCCAATTACACCAACCTGCTTCCGCTGAATTACATCACCAAGGACCAGCTGTCGCGCGCCACGGGGGTCAGCGACGTGACGATTGCCAAGATAAACGCGAAATTTCTAGAGCACCACACCAGCGCGCACAAGTTAATTCCCAAAAAACTATTTAGAAGTGTCTAAGCTAAGCTAAGCCAAGCAAATTACCAAGGGTGAAATCGGGCAAAATACCTCAACCCAAAGGTCTAAAGACAGTTTTTGCTTACGGATTTAACGAGTACGAAACGGCCGAATCGTTGGCCGAATCGTTGGCCGAATCGTTGGTGCCACGTATCCGCAAGCTTTGCTAAAAAAAACAAGGCAAATAATAAAAAATGAATTATTTTTTACCTAAATCATTCATTCACAAAAAAGAAACAAGACAGCATGGAACCCACGATTAGCATTTACCACCAAGACAAATCGGTTAAAGTTCGACACGAAGTTATGGGCCGCAGCTGCAACATGGCTGGGTCTGGACCGAAGCGAAACAACCAGGACGCCTATACGTTTGCGACATGCACGTTTCAAGAAAAAAAGTACATGGTGGTCATCATGTGCGATGGCCACGGACAGCACGGCGAGTTGTTTGCGGGTGCGGCGTCCAAAGAGTTGAGCCGCATGGTCGTAGAAAGGCTGTCCGACGTGTTGAAATATCCTCGGCACGTCATAACAAAAATTCTCGCGACATGCAACGAGCACTTGTACAAGGCATACGGCGACCTTCGCGGAGGAACCACCGTAAGTATTTTAATCAAAACCGCGGGCCGCGAAATCGTGGCGAATCTGGGGGACTGCGACGTGTACAGCAGGGTGCAGCCGCCTTCCACGGAAGAGGAAAAGGAAGACGGAGAAATACTTGAAATCGTAAAAAAAAGAGACGGCGTGGAAACCGTGATTAGCGGTTTGAAAGAGTTCAAGATGACGGAAGACCACGGCGGCACCTCGGACGCAGAGGTGTGGAGAGTGGCAACCGAATGCCCCGATTGCACGCTGATTTACAGCACACCCACCATGAATGCCAACCCAGTCGAGGTATGTGAAAAAGAGGTTGCGAACAATCAACTCGTCTTTGATGAAACGGGCCAACTCAAAAGAGTTCCTTATTACACAGTTCCTGGGGTGTACGCCAACACGGTGGACATGGACATTGCCACATATTTTGTGCATGTCCCGTCGCAAAACAAGCTAAACATTGGCCGAGGCCTGGGGGATTTCGGCTACCATTTCGTGAGTGTAGTACCAAGCGTGACGGAATTAACGTATCCCGCCACGTGCCCTTCCACCACCATTATTGGAACCGACGGGTATTTCAACTGCCTAACAAGAGCCCAAATCGAGCAAGAGCTGGAGAAAACACCGCAAGATATTTGCGACCGATCCGTGGATTTCGTAGCAAACACGTTTGGCTGCAGCAATGCCGACAACATGACGGTGGTTGCCATCTCTATGTAAGTAATAAAAAAAATTGTATATTATAAATAATAAATTGTGTTCAATACATTTTTTCGTTTTTATTTTATTGCGTATAAATAATAATGCGGTATTTGCGAAAAAATACGAGGCACAAGCAAAAAAAAGGGACGAAAAGGCGGAAACAAGGTTGCGAAAAGAGAAAGAGAAGCCAAACCCGTAAGAAGAAAAGGCGCCCAAGACATAAGAACAAAAGGCGACATGGAGGCAACCTGTTTCCCAATCCCGTGTATGATAAAATAGTGAGCATCGGGTATGAGCTAGAGTCGCCTTTTTTGATTCCGCTGAGAGACAGCGACAAAAACTCCAAGGGCGAGTTTTTCCCGCACCTGTACCAAATTCCGCCAGACAGAGAGAACCACCATTACGACATATACTACGAATATACAACTCCCCAGCGAGACGAAACGTTTAAAATCATCACCGACAACGAAACCACCGAGTTCAACGTGAAAATCCACAATTCCCCCGAAAACATACAAATCAATAATTTGCCCGTGTATGTGCTGGTCAAGAATGAAAAGGACGAGGAAGCGGAAGACCTAGGCGGCCTGGGCGGGTTGGGGCACACGGAATTCCTAATCACCTTTTACAAGCCCGCCAAGCACGACCAAATCATCCAGACCACGCTGCAGAAATCGATTCGGTACATCCACCATTATTTGCAGCAGCTGGAGTCCCTCGATGTAACGGTGCAAATCAAAGGGCACGCGGCGCTTCCGTGGAAAATGTTTAGAGACGAGCGCGGCAACTATTACTTGCCCTCTTTTACCGATTTGCCTCTGTCGTCCGTGCAAAATCTGGACGCCATGAAACGCGACATGAAATTCACCATCCAGATGACCTTTGGGTCGAAATTCACCGACTGCATCCTTGTTGTGCAACATTTGCTCGCAAACACCAACAACACCAATCTGCAAGAACACGCAGTCTTTTTAAACACCATTGTTCAGGCGGTGAATACGCACGTGACCGACCCGAATGGGGCGTATACGCCGCGGCAGATGGACTATATTAAAACATTTTTAATATTGATACTTTATCGGTACGAGACGTTTAAAAAATACGAAGAAAAACGAAAAACCAATCCCGCGACCTTGTACAAGTACGAGTGCTACTTTTACATTCGTCATCATTTCGAGGATTTACGGAGGCTGGTGCAACACCAACTCGGGGACAAAAATGCGCATAAAGCTCTTTATCAAGAATATACAAACATTGTAGAAAATGAACCGCAATACGATTCAGAGTATTTGGATGATTTTTTGATGGGCGAGCCAGATTACTTGAGCTTAAGCGCCAACCAAATCGATTATTATTCCACCAAATTTCCAGTGCAGCAGCCCAACGACGTGGTGTTGATTGAGTTTCGAGGGTTCCATGACGAACTGGAGCAGCTGATTACCACCTACACGCCGCCCAGCAAGCATCGGCAAATCCAGCAGGACTTGGAGGAATGCAGCGAACGAATCGTCGGCTGCTATTCCTTGGACACCTTGAATACGTTGGCCGCCGTTGATTTTGCCACGGTGGACAAGGCAAAAAAGGACAAGCAGCAAATCATGGAAGCCCCGCGGCCGTCTAGAACACGAAAAGCCCCGAGCCGATTCGACGACGCTTAACGCTTAAGCGACAATATCCTATCCTATCCTAACCTATCCTAACCTATCTAATATTTCTCCACGTATACCGCGTCGGAATAAATACCAACGTCGTCCTCAGAAAACATGGTCTTTCGCAAAGTAAACTGCTGCGGCGCCATGGGGGTCGGAAAAAGCATGGTGGAGGTGGGATTGTCAAACACGCCTCGCTTGGGTTCGTTGTACGGCGATTCGTAGCTTTTGATGCGTCTACCCGTTTCTACTTCTTTATAGTAGTAAAATCCCTGGCGTTCAAATTTAAATTTATATGTATTGGTCATTTGTTAACATTCCTCTTTTTTTATTTCAAATAAAAAACGCATCGAATTAAAAAAACAAATAAAAACAAATAAAAACAAATAAAAACAAATAAAAACAAATAAAACCAAATAAAACCAAGTATTATTAATATCCAATGACGGAAATAATTACCAACAGCCCTGCCTTTTACCCCTTGTCAGAACCCTTGTCCGCTCCTTTGTCAGAACCCTTGTCGGCACCCTTATTAAAAGCCTACAATCCCAATTCGTCGCTGCTCACCAGTTTGCTGCAATTCTACGCCGAACCCGAGCACATCAAGCAACTGTATTTATTAATCTCGTCCGAGGACAAGATTTCGCTCCGTCTGCTGGAATGGACCGTGATTAATTACGCCAAAAACGAGTCGCTGGTCATCAACAACGGCACGACGGACCGTTTTCCCGTGCATGTTAGCTATAAAGCAACCCTGTCGGGATATTCCAAGGAGCAATTTGACCCCTGCTGCCGCACCGAGCGCATCGGCATTCCGTATCTGAACAAAATACTAAAAACCACCGTTGCGCAAATGAATTTCATTCGCTGGGTTATTGAAAATAAAATTCTGGACTATATCCGCGAGAATTATTCCGTCGTTTTCAAAGACATGAAACAACGGAATAAAACGGTGAAGAAAAAAGCGCCCGCCGCGACGACGGACGCAAACGGGGCGAAAAAGCCAGAAATAAAAACCAGAAAACGCCGCGGAGACGCCGCGGCGCACACGCTGAAAAATTTCAAAAGTGAAAATTGCAATACCACCCTATCTTTTTCTGTTTGATTGATTTATATGTGTAAAAATGAAATAAATGCAACGTTGTTAGAATACAAGAAAAAGAAGGAAAGCAACATGTCGGACGAGTCGGCATTTCGAAATTTCACGTCGCAAATTAAAGACAAAACCAACAATTGGGAGGAAATGCCCACCCCCAACGACGTGAATGAATTGCAGGAAAAATTAAAGGAATACCAGTATTTTACGAAATCCAAGGGGAAGAATAATAAATCAAAGGAAAAGAAAGTTCATTTGGACAAGTGCTGGGCCAAATTAGAATCGGGGCTGCAATGCAAACGAAAGCAGAAAAATGGCACCAGCTTTTGCAAAGAACACATGAATCATGGCCACTTGTTCGGAACGATTTCGGACCAAATGAACAACAATCATAATAGAAATAGTAACAATAGCAACAATACAGACAATAGCAACAATAGCAACAATAGCAACAATAGCAACAAAAAAACAAATCAAAATATCCGCACTTATACCTTTTATATTCACGACGTAAACGGAATACAGTATTTTGCGGATGAGGCCCGAAATGTGTACAACACGGAAAGCGTCCTGTCGGAAAATCTAGAGCCGCGAATCATTGGAACCATGAACGGTGAAAATGAGATTGTCATAAATAAATAAATGAAAAAAACGGTATGAAATAATATAAAACAACAACAAAGAAAGCATGTCAAACATTTTCGAGCTCGACAACATGGACGAAGAGGGACTGTACGAGAAAATTAACATTGACGACCTGTACGAGAAAAAGCGGATCCAAGACCTGAATAAGCTGACCATGTTTAAAAAGCAGCTGGCCCTCGTTCATCGACGCATTCGCACCGCGTCCAACCAAAAAACAGACAACGTTTCCTGCTGGTTTATCGTCCCCGAGCATATCATCGGCGTGTCCAAGTTTGACAACCCTGGCTGCATTGCGTATCTCATGGACAATTTAGAAAAAAACAAATTTTTGGTGAAATACTACCACCCCAACGCGATTTACATTTCGTGGAACCACTGGATGCCTTCCTACATTCGGAGCGAAATCAAGAAACGCTACGGAATCACCGTGGACGAATTTGGGCAGCAGGTGGTGTCGGAAGACGAGGAAGAAGAAGAAAAAGAAGAAGACAGACCAGCACAGAAAGCTGGAAAAGCTGGTGGTTCGACAAAGAGGGAATACACGCCGATTGATTCGTACCGACAAATGGGCAATTTAGCATACAAACAGAGCATGGAAAATCGAAAGTAATGTGGTTATGTTATTTTTTTTTTCTTTTTAGCGCTAAAAATTAAAAATGAATATAATATTGGCTACATAATAATGCCAACTAAACGTACCAAGAAAGCAGATAAAATGTCCTCCTCTCCGAAAAAGACTACATTGAAAAAAGTAACGAAACGCAAAAATCCTGTCAAAAATGCAGCCGTCATTGAAAATGTGACTGCCATTGAATTCGTCAGAGAATTGGATAGCCTGCATATCAAGGTAAAACATGGCAACGCAACCAGCAACTTTAGCATGGACATGTCAAACATTGTCCACTGCAACTTTGTTAAATTTTTGGATAAAATGTCTGGCGTTGGAAAATCCGGTGTCTTGAAACCGAGAGACGCAAAAGGAGCGCTCAAAGACGCCAATAAAGTCACGAAATTCTCGTACGACCGAAGTGACAACTCCATTACAATTGTGACTTCCGATGAAATCATTCAATTGGTGGCGAGTGACTGGAACGACTGTGCGCGCTCGTATGTGTATATTATGAACAAGTAAAATAAAAACATGAAAAAATAAGAAATATATTTGTATAGTTTGTTTATTTTTTACTTACTCATCATGTTGTTGTACTGAACCTGCAGTTTATCCATCAAGTCATCAGACAACCGCTAATTCGCATTCTTTTTATTTTTTGTACTGCTCTATTGCTTTAAGCCAACACTCTTCCATTTTTTCGTATTGTTTTGTGGCGTGATAGTAGCGTCCCAAGTGACTGAAAATAGTGCCCAAGTCCACCTCATAATCATCGGCAAAATCTTCCTCCTTTGCCTCTGTATTCAGTCCAAGTTGAAAGTATTTTTCCATTTTAGAGTCTTTTCCTTCCCCCAAATAAAACATGCCCAAACAAAACATGGCATTCTTGTCTCCCAAATCAACCGCCATTTCATAGTATTTTTTTGCTTCTTTATCATTTGAGTCACTTTCATAGTAGCTCCCCAGATTTACCATTGCATTTGTATTGCCTAGGTCTATCGCCATTTGATAATATTTTTTCATTTTTTCATAGTTTTCGACATCTGCATGGTAGCTCCCCAATTCATTCATTGCATTTGTATCGCCCAAATCTATGGCCATTTGATAATATTTCGTCATTTCTGCATGGTTTTTGGTGATATTTTCGTGATACTGCCCCATAGCAATCATTGCATTTGTATCGCCCAAATCTATGGCCATTTGATAATATTTTTTCATTTCTGCATAATCTTTGGCTGTGTCGTAATAGTAACTGCCAAGGTTTATCATAGAAAAACAGTCGCCGAGGTCAATCGCCATTTTATAGTACTTGGTCATTTTCACATAATCCCGAGTTATTTTTTGATGGTAATATCCAAAGTTATACATTGCGTTTGCGTTCTTTACTTTAATGCCCATGTTGTAGTACCTTTCCATTTCAACATAATCTTTGACCACGCTTTTATAATAATTTCCAAGATTCACCATTGCGTCGCCATCGCCTTTGTCAATGCCTATCTGATAGTATTTTTTCATTTCTTCGTAGTTTTTACTTGTAAACTGGTGATAATATCCCAGATTTACTATTGCGTCGCCGTCGCCCTTGTCAATGGCCATCTGGTAGTATTTTTCCATTTTTTCATAGTTCTTGGTCACATCTTCGTGGTATCTTCCAAGGAATCTCATGGATTTTACATTTTCCAGACTAATACCTTGCAAATAGTATTTTTCCATTACTTCATAATTCTTGGTCACGTATTGGTGATATAATCCACGCACATTTAGCTGATTCATGTCTAAATTCGGCTTTTCGACATATGTGCTAGGGTCCGAATTGAATAAATTCACCGTGTCCCACTCGTCGTAAATACTTGTGTCCAATTTGAAATCATATTTTTTATTGATATGTTCGATTGTCTTGAATTGTTGTTTTTCCTTTTCTTTTTGTCCTTGTTTTTGGATTGCTGGTTCTACAACTGGTCTCGGTCTCGGCGTTGGTAATGGCTTTTTATGTTGTGACGATGTGGTGCCCATATTATATGTATATTCAAAATGTATTCATTTTATTTTTGATTCTTTTTTTGATGTGCTTGGTATAATTTGTCAATATAGGCGCGCGTGGTTGCATTGTCTTGTAAAAAATCCAATTTATTCGCAATAATAAACTGATTTCTATCGTTTTCATATTGCTCACATTCCTTATCGCATTCTTTATCGCACATTTTATGATTGATTACGTCTTCTAGCGTCATTGGGAGCATATAAGCTTGTTGACCATATGCCATCATTTGAACTAAATTTCCTGACATGTTTTACTTGCTTGCTTGTTGTTAGGGTTTTCTTTTCATGTTGTTTTTCACTCTTCTTCAAAGTCCGAGTCGGAATCGTAGCCGTCTGTTCCCCAGCTCTTAAACTTGGGCAGATTGCGCGGGTGAAACCGCTCCTTCATTAAATCTTCTTTAAACAGCAGACTATTTTCTTTTTTTGTTTTATTTTTTATTTAAATAATGAAAACTGCGATTTATTCCGTGCCATTTGCTGTTCTAATTGCTCGATTAGTGCATCGTTTGCTTCACAATACTCCACTATTTCTTGTTGTTTTTCAAGAGTTGGGACAGGGATTTTTACTTTATAAAAATTTTCTTGGTTAATACCAAGCTGCGCGGCCCCTTTGGCAATACTCAATAAGTGCAATTGTATAGACTGCAAATAATAATACAAATATTTTTTTATTATAGTATCATGACAATTTAATGTCCATCCATGATGATTTAAGAAGAATTTTTTTCGTTCAAATCTAATGCAATTTTCAGAAACTCCATCCTTTGCAACTATTATTTCATTTTCTCTGTTATGCTGATTAATATAAAATCCAGCATTCCCTCCTCCATACACAGGATATTCGCCTTTAATTTTCATTTCTGATTTTAAATAAATTCCTGAATTTACTGTACACACATCACCCAATGATTTCATTGTATTATTACCAAATCGTGCTTGAGAAGTTAAACATAATTCGTTCAACTTTTTTAATTCCATGATTTTATTCTCACTTGTTTGGTTGGCGTTTTCTACAAAATCCAAGCACCTTGTGATTTCTTGCTGTTTTTCTGATGAAGGTATAAGCATTTTAATATTTTGAAAATCCTTGGAATAAACATGTGGTTGAGCTGCTCCTGTTTGAGATTTGTATATTTGCGATTGTATGGATTTTAACCAATAATATAGATAATCATTAGTCAGCATATCATTGATTGGAATGATGGAAAAGCAATCACTTGCCCAGCTTTTTTTATTATACCTACTTATAAATCCAGCATATGCTCCACTGGATGAACATAATATAACGTTTTCGTTTGTGTTAAATTCATTGTGATGACCCATAGGTGTCTGTCCTCCACCGATTACAGGATATTCACCATCAACTAGCATGTCTTTTTTTATTCCTTTTCCGTTTTTAAACTTACACACTTCCCCCAAAGTTTTTACAACAATTCCTTCTTCATATTGCAGTTCTTCCACATCCGATTTCATATATTCCCCATAATTTAGAGAATATGAATTACTTGCCAACGTTTCAATTGGTACTTCAATCAGTAATTGTTTTTCCAGTTGGTCAGTGCCATCCATTTTTTGTACTTGTGTCTCATAAAACCGAACCTTGGTTGTTTGATGTGTTTTTGAAAACTTGTAGGTTCTACCAGTTTCACGTTGAGTTTTTGATATTTTAATAGTTGTATTTAACACGTCGGTTCCTTCTCTCTTTTTTACGAAATAAAATACACACGTTTTGATACTTGTATAAGTAAATAACCCCGATGGTAAATAAATAACTTCTTTCAGGTCGCATGTTTTCAGCAAAAATTCTCTAATTGCTACTAAAGTAGCATTATTTTTACTATGCAAATCTGCACCATCAGGCAAAACAACTGCGCATTTCCCACCAATTTTAAGCATGTATATAATGGCCTGAATAAACAGCGAAACCGCATTATCGGTTTTAATCGGAACATACTCACTTTTTAAGGGGCTCTGAAAATCATCGTATTTAAGTCCTTTAATTCCAAACGGCGGATTCGCGAGAATGTTGTCAAATTTTCTTGTAATAGGCTCTCGGATACTATCTCCCCTGTCAAACGTTTCAAACATTTGACCAGACGAAATTAACATATTAGATACGGCCAACTGGTAGGTGTCTGGTTCAAGTTCCTTGCCATACAATCCCTCAGCCTTAATAAACTCCCAGTTGAGACTTATATTTTTTGCCTTTGCTTGGTCCAAAATACATTTCAAATAAGTTATCAGAAATCCACCAGTGCCCATTGTTGGGTCTCCGCACGTTTCTATAGTACCATCCGAATGAATCTGAGGGTCCAACAACTTGACCATCATGTTTTTAATCAATGGCTGGGTAAAGAACTGACCCAAAACCTTTCCTGTCATAATTCCCTGAATTACTTCTTCGTATGCTGCTCCCAAAACGTCATTTTCCGTATCTGGAAGTGTATTTAGCTTCTCAATAAGTTTTTTATATGTACTTTTATACTGAATGTCAAATCCTTTTCCTGCAAGAAATATGTGTTTTGTAGTCGGATGAACTGACAGAACATCATCCCATAAATATTTCATGTTACTGGGTATATTATCCTCGGGTTCATTTGCAAGATTACTAAACCGAACAATTGACAGCAACTTATTTTTATGCGTTTCAATCGCATCGTCTTCAATATGTCCGAAATCGTAGTTGAAATCATCAATGTCAATATTGCGACCTAAATGCGGTTCTATTAGTTTTAGTATCAAGAAATACGACATGTTTCTCAATGCTTTTTCTCCAGTTAATCCTTCGTTGTCCCTTAAAATATTTAAACCTGCCTTGAACACATTTATTAATATATTTTTTGCATCCGTTTGCACAATTTTATTTTGTGCAAGTGCCTCTATTTCCGACAACGAAATGCACGGTGACTTTTTGTTTTGATGACGAGTAAAATCTATCTTCTGAGCGAAGGACTTTTTGCACAAAGGACAAATATATTGAACGGATGACGTCATTATTATATCTATAAGATATTTTTACTTTCTACGAATAACGCATTCCATTTCATTTTTTTCGAAATGAAAAAGTAAAAAATACTTTATGAAATTTCCTCAACATGCTCCACCCACTTTCTTCTTATTTACAATTACAATGATATCGCGTAGGTCATGAACACCATAATATTCTACCCACAGTCCATTTGGGGGGAATTTTTTATCATGTTTGCACAGTGCCTCGCACACAATGTCAAGGTTTAAATACTCCCGTTTTATGGTCGAACATTCTTTCAAATATCGATTAACATTTTCTTTACACGCATCCAAGTTGTAATATACTCGCTCAATGCTTAAAAATTCTATCCAGTTACTAAATCGCTCCTTAAATACAAACTCGGGGTCTTTGGGAAGTCTGCAATCTACATCGCATAATTCATAATATTCCTCCTTGCTTCGAATTTGCTTGTCTTTAAGTATAATCCGAATCTTATCAAATGTCATGGATGGAGCAATGCGTTTGACTGTTCGTAACCTCAACTTCTTTGTAAATTCGTCGTCATATTCGCCAAAGTCGTATGCCTCGGTTAAGTCTCCCTTGTAATAAATCTTTTTACTTGGTATCTTTTCTGTGTTCATTTTAAACACCTTAATTTTTTGGAAAATGGTTTCGTCTTCCACTCCCATCTGATGGATTATTTCAATCACTTTTTTTAAGTCGGGATTTTCACCGTTTTCTAACCAATCATCGTCACGCGTTAGAATCGGCAAAATTATTTTGCTTATTTTATTTGGCTCGTTTTTATTTTTTCTGCTTGCTCGTAATGCTGCCTGAAGAATGCGAATTATAGATGCCATGTTCTCTGAAAATACGACTCCATCTAACACTGGAAAATCCCAACCTTCATTCAAACAATACACGCAGCTAATAATTCCATATTGCGAGCTTTCAAATTTATTTAAGATGTGTCGTTTTTTATTTTGCTTCATATCGCCGTCATAGTTTGACATGTATATATTTGGTATGTCAAAATAAGCGTCATCAATGAGCAGGTTTATATAGGTTGTTAATTTGCGCGAACTACATTTGCTGTTTGAATATATTAACAAATGGTGGGAGTTACCGTCAAATATACTCTTCAATGAAGCAAAGGCGCTTAAAAACAATCGTTTGTCATTATCATCCATTATATTGAATTTCATGAACTGATTTTCCAACTGAGTTTCGTTGGTTACGATTGTTTGAATCGCATAATCGCAAATTATCTGGTTATTAATGCCCCACAACAATCCTTTCTTGTCAATCACTTTTCCAAAGTAGTCCACATCATCATTTGACACGATTACTCCAGTGCCACTTACATTTTCTAACTGTTTCAATGTAGCTGTTAAAGCAAGTTGTTTTTTGGTCGGAATGTTTAAGGTTTGAACATAAGTTTTTGCATCACTGTTTACATTCAAATCTGGTGTCGTAAGATGATGAGCCTCGTCCAATATTTTTAGGTCAAATGTAAAATTAGCATGTTGCGACGCGGTATAAACTTTATGTGACGATGAATATGTTGTCAATACTATACACGCTGACTGTTCCATTATTAGAAATTGCTTAATCATTTCAATATTTACCCCACCTTTTACAACCAACAGTGCTACATCTTTGAATATCATACGAATTACTTGTGTCCAATGCGTCAATAACTCCGTATTGGGAATACCTATTAAAATGGTGTCCGAATGAATGCCTTGAGCAATCCACAAAGAGATTAGGGTTTTTCCTAAACCACAAACTAAATTAAGAATTCCTTTGGATTCGTGTTGAAAATGTTCGCACGATTTTGCTATAATTTCATGTTGGTAATCTCTTGGGACAAATGTTTGGTCATCATCTGATTCATCTTGTTCCGTTTCACAATGGTGCAACAATGGCGCTTTATTAAGTTCTACGTTGCACTTTTCTCTAATTTGTCTGTTTAAATCACACATTTCTTCATCCGTCAATTTGTGATAATCGACATCAAGTGTAATCAACCACGGTTCAATCAACGCACTAATTTGTGTGTCAAAGAATTCTGTTCCCCCTGATTTTTGCCTGTGCAAATCGCTGAATTTCACATGTAGCTGATCTTCCACAAGTTTTGTTAGTTCTATTGGGATTTGATACATGTCCATAAATTGCCCACGAACATATTCGCCTGTCGCATATGTGCCATCGCGTTCTATCGAGCAATTACATATGCCTACTTTAATGACATCATACTTGTCATATGACTCGTGAGTGCGTGTATAAAGTATTCCGGGTTTCATAGTTGTACGTAAGTTTTTGGCCGTTTATTACTGCAATGATTATATTTGAAAATCATTTTTATTGAAATGGAAGCAAAAACCATGTAAAGGAAGCACCGGGTCTTGGAGACGCGCGGATGCCTGTACATCGTCGAGCCGACCAATACGGTCCGAGAAGGACGAGGCAGGAAACATGGTGGCTGGGTCAGAGGCGAGCAAGTTGCGGTCCGTCTTGCTCGAAGCAGGCTTCCAAGTGATGGAGCAGTCGATACAGAAATTCAGTGTGTTTGTGTGTGTGAAAGCTTAGATTGTATTGTGTTTTTGTTTTTGTTTTTCAAATATATTTACCAATTAAATGTAAATAATCAACATCAATGATGCAAGGAATATACAACTGTCCGCAATCTCGCAAATTAGAAAATCGGTGTCTTCCATCATAAAAACCTAATTGGTTTTCAAAAAATCCAATACTTGGCGGTTCTTCTTGTTTGCCGGTCATTAAATCATTTCGAGATTTAAAATATTTTTCAGGATTGTATGCATTTTTATTTGGAGCAATATAATTGTAAGTAGATTCTGTCCATGTTGGGTCAGCTTTTATCAATTCAATATCTAATCGTTTCCATTCAATATCTATTTTTTCAACATTGCACATTACAATTCGGTCATCACCTTCAACAGAGAACAATGCCATTTGTTCTACAATAGTATTGCATTTTTCAGGACTAATCTTACCTAGTTCGTCCAATTGTTTAAACCATTTTGGATCGTTGTTGCGTTTTTTTATGTCTGTGTCGCGTTTTTTTATGTCTGCCGTGATTTCTTCAATATTCATATTAAAACACATGTTATTTCTTGTCATTAAATTAAAACCATAAAATGTGCTTAACTTGTTTTAACAATATAAATGCAACGTGTTAATTCATATAATATAAATGATAATTTTATCGTTAAAAATAATAAATTGTTATTTGAATATATAATTGGAAACGAACCTATTGGACAATGCTTGATTCGTTTAAGTAAAATTGAACATAAAACAGGAAAATTAGAATATATTGAAATTTACCCCAAATATCGAAATAAAAAAAAATATGGCCCTTATTTAATTAAATATGTCATTAATTTTTTAAAATCTAAAAATGTTAAATCGCTTTATGGAATTGTAAATCCAGAAGATAAAAGTAAATTGTTTAATTTATTGCGTTGGTATCACAAACATAAATTTAATATTCATTATAATAAAACCGACATATTTATAAAACAACAATTAAATACATTTGACTTGTCAAAGTTTTAAATAGAAAATAAATAAATACATACAACTACATATTGTAATTGTATAATCAATGTTTTCTACTTACACCAGAGGAGGTACTCTTAAGGTTCAACAAAATATAACCAAGGGCAATATTGCCACCATGTGTCATCTATTGTCCAACCATAAAGCATACGTCAATATATGCGAGTTCGCACCAGAACCCATTACCGAGGGTGGGATTGTGTATAAATTTAACGAGACCGACACTAACAACAAATGGTACAAAACAGTTCGGTTCCATTACTTTCCAGGAGAATCCCAATATACATGGCCGCGGATTGGCATGGATGTCATGGAACAATGGAATGAAAATTCAGATGTATTGTTTAGCAAAAATAATAAAATAGAATTGTTTCTCAAAAGTTTTCACGGAGCACCTGTATTCACACAGGATGAACTCAAAATATGGGAAGAATGTTTCAATCAGATTGGAATGAAACGGATTGGAAGGTATCCAGGTAAAAAACGATTAATTACTAGTTTAATTTGAACAATAAAAGGTGAGGAGTGAGGAGTGAGAACATGTTTTCGATTAGCCATTCAAAAATCGAACATATTCTTTCGGTTTGTATATTTTGTGCACATTTTATAAATAATTATTAAATGTCCCCATATCAATTCAAAATAGGTTCTCACTCCTCACTCCTCACCCTTAATAAGACATCCTAAATTCAATGTGTTTTTTAATTCTTGAATGTTGAACATTTTAGTATCACCTTTTTTAGTGTGCCGTCCTTTGGAAATGCCATTCAATTTTAGATTGGTTAATTTCACACCAAGTTTAAGAGCATTAATCTCATATTTAACCCCATTGGTAGCGCACCATGTTTTAAACAATTCATAAATCTCGACTCCAAACAATTCGACATTGTCATTATTGTTTCCAATGTGTTCGCGTGTAAAACTCTCCAACCATTGTTCAATAGGAGACCTGGACAACTCCTTTAAATTGTTTTGATAATCTGTCTGGGGGAGCGGAATTTTTTTAAATTGGTCCATGTTAGGAATACTTTTGAAATAATCATAGCACGTACGTACAACTGCTTCGTCTGATAAATATTCATGGAATTTATTGAAATATTCAACGTCGCCTTTTTTCTCATCGCTCGACCGAATGATTAAATTTCTTCTATCTCCTTCAGACGAGTTCATTGGTTCTTCTTTGTTAGTGGTGGCAATAAAACGATGAAACGATTTAATTGTATATTGACCAATTCCTTTTTGGTTAATTGTTAACGACTCGTCTGTGATGAGTCCTTTAATTTTCCCCTCAGCTTCTGTTCCATCTTTTTTGCACAATTCATTCAAATTTACAAGAAAACAATTGCTCATCATTCCATTAAAATTACCCCACACATCTCGGCTTGGAGAAGTGGTTTCAAAAATCTTGTCAGAACCAAAAAATAATTCAAATAATTTCATCAAACAACTTTTGCCACATCCTTGCTTACCAATGAAAGTCGGCATAGGAGTCTTTATATGTGGATATTGAATCATTTGGGCAATCCATTTGATAAAATAATCATAGACGATTTCTTCATGATTGCATAAGATATGAATATGAAATAAAATAAAGGCAAGTGCTTCCAAGTTTTTAGTATATGGACCAGTCTTTAATTCCATGGCAAAAGGTTTCCAAAGATTAAAAATATTGTCAGGGCAATCACCTTCATTTGGATACATGTCTGCATCTTCTTTGTGTAATATTTTGTGAGTATGTCCAATCCATTTATCAATGAATGGTAAAAATTCAGTGTCACAGCATGCGCCGTGTTTATCATACTTTGGTACTTCATAGGACATGTGAGAATAAGACGTTCTGAGTTGAGCCTGAGTAAGATATAATGTACGCTTTGAGTCGTGTTTAATGTACAAAGATTTATTGATAATTTTCAAGTGATTTTTTTCAAATTCTTTGGCAATATGTTCAAATGTGTGGTCTTCGTCAATATGAATAATTTCTGGTTCTTTAAAATCATCAGGAACGGACAAACTCGTGTTGTGCTCTTTATAGGTCCATTTCATTCCGAGGCCTGGCATTTGTGTTTCTACATAATCCGTAATTTCCTGCAACAATCCTTTATCTTCATAATGGTTGCCATATAACATAAGTCCATCAAACATGAGAATAGCAATTTCAATATTTCGCTGATTAACAACATGAATTGCGTGCTGAAGAATAACATTTTCAAAATAACATAAAATTCGGTTAATGGCTGAACCATTGTAGTTGTACTGCTTAGTAGTAGGAATAGTATCAAATAACCCTTGATAAGTAATATTTGTTGACAGCACTTTTTGAATTCGCTTCATTTCCAAATCGTACTTTTTAAATTCGTCGGGTAATTTTTTTGACCTATTCATTTTGTCATTGTTGGTAGCCTTTAGGTAAGCGACTTTTCCCACCTCTCTTGACTCAAACTTGGCAAGACAGTCGTCGCGATGATTAATGTAGTATTCTAAATTGGGACACGAAATATCATGCAGCTTACAAATATACCTAAGAATATACTGATGCGCTGCTGCCATGTCAATGTCAGTACCAATGTCACCCATCAGCAATCCACGAACGATCGAAGGCATTCCTTGCAGTGACCCACCACAAAACAGACGCCCACCTAATCCAGCTGGAGTGTTAGTAGAATAAGAGTATATGCGTGTAGTAACACCTTTAGTTTTCAAATTGGTCTTACAAAACTGCTTCAACATGGTGAAGCGAGCATCTCGGTCTTTTTTCTTGGCTTTTGCACCGTCGGCACTCAAACACTGATTTTCAAATTCTGAGCGGGTAAGTTGGGCGAGCCATTGGATGGGTTTTAAGGGCAGACGTTCGATGAGTTCCATATTATATTTCCTCAATATTTAAAATAAACCATTCTAACGAAGGATTTTGGTTCAATTACCCCTCAATATCTGGTATTTTGTCGAACGAAAATAACGCCCATTTTCTTGGGGAATTTCTATTTCATTTCGTTCGAATGTATAATGCTGTTGTTTTAATATTCCTCTAATTAAATTTAAGTAAGGTCGCTTATAGGCGACATTTTTTCTGAAGGAAGAAATAGTCGAGCAAGCAAAGTATTTTTGAATCTCTTCTTTCATGTTCAAAATGGCCGTTTGTTTTTCCAAGTTGCCGTCTAATTCGCATAGCAAAAATGAATGGGACTCGTCGAGTTGAATGATGTCTATGAGCTTGCGGCAAATATCTTCTCTTTCATTTTGGTATTTATCGCAAAGTTTTTCCCGCATTTTATATACTTGGTGGATATATTTTTATTTCTTTTACTTATATATCGTTTTTGTTCAAACAATATAACAGCGCCCCAATGTAAGCTGCTCGGGGGGCTTTTTTTACCAGCCCTTACATGGGACAAAAAGTAGGTCGAAAATTATTTTCTCAAAAATGCGGAAAAATGCGGGTTTTGATTTATTTCTATACAAATATCTAATTGCGCACTTTTCCGCATAAAAAAACACGAAACAACCATCGATTTTCATTGGGGACGTATGAGCAAATTAAGCTTTACCGCGGTGTCCATGGACAAGCTTGCGCACCCCCGCATTTATGTAAAAACTTAAATTATTTTTGAGTTATTAACATCCACATTTAAAATTACGTAAAATTTTTATAATGTATTGTATGTTGTTTGATATATTTTCCAACACACCATCTTGATTTTGCAAGATATTTTTTGATTTTGAAGCTCATTCGCCATTAAATTCGTTTTTTCATTTAACTGAGCCATATCTCGAGTCAGTTGTAGATTTGGTTGATTTGTATGAACAATTGTTACACGTGGCGCTTGTTGTGATGAACAACGATGATTATTTCTACCTATTGGAATATGTCCCATTGAGTAAATATGAATGTACGCTTTATATTGTTTATATCTTTTTTACAAAATAAAAAATGATTAACCCCTTTTGTTAGCTTGCTCTTTTTTTCATTTATTTTTATGTTGTTCTTTTCCAAAAAAGTAAAAGACGAATCCCAACAAACATCATGGCCGAATATTCGCAAATTGGGCTTACCGCGATAAGCTTGCGACAAGCTTGCGACTTGCACCCCCGCATACCATTTTTTGATTTATTCAATGAACCCAATCCACTCTGCAATGACTTCCTGCGAGTATTCTCTTGCCCGCAGTTCGTCCGTGGCCATTTCCCTATGTTTTTCCACGGTGTACTCGTTGGTTGTCTCCAGTTGCTCTTTGATTTGGCCAATGACTTGTCCTATCTGTTCCGTGTCGGAAATCTTGATGCTTACCAGGTCGTCGAATCCGTTTAGGCAGTTGATGAGACGCGACATGCGTCCCGTAAAGCACTTGCAAACCGAGTCGGTCATTTCCATGTTTAGCACGCTTTTTATTTCCTGTTTATTCTCGTTTGACTCGATGCGACTAAACACGTGCACCAACAATTCTTCAAAGGTAATGCGCAGCGTGGAATGCACGTTTTCGTCCTTGCAGTACTCCACCAGTATTTCCTTGGTTTCTTTAGTTAAAACCGTGTCTGCCAAAACCGTTTCATAAATGTCCGAAATACAAGGTTTTTGTGAAATAACAGCTTGGATTGAGCTGCGGATGCTTTCTTGAATGTGGTGGTTGTGTACGTTTTGTCTATCGGTGTAAACATTTTGCGTATTTTTGCTGGTGTTTAGCAAGCGATTAATGTGCGGAGGAATAAACTCCCATGCGTTGCCAGAACACCAAAGCTCGGTCAAAAGAGAACAATTCAGATGCTGAAACGATGTCAGTTGGTTATTACCACAAGAAAGCACGGTCAAAAGAGGACAATTCAGATACTGAAACGATGTCAGTTGATTTTCACCACATCCAACCAAGGTTAAAAGAGGACAATTCAGATACTGAAAGGAAGTCAGCTTGTTATAATTACACTGAAGCGAGGTTAAAATAGGACAATTCAGATGCTGAAACGATGTCAGTTGGTTTCTCCAACAATTAAGCACGGTCAAAAGAGGACAATTCAAATGCTCAAAGGATGATAGGTTGTTGCTAGAACAATGCAGCTCAATCAAAAGAGGACAATTCAGATGCTCAAACGATGTCAGTTGGTTATAAAGACAATAAAGCTCGGTCAAAAGAGGTGCATTTAGTCCTTCAAATGAAGTAATCTGGCAATTAGAACAATCCAGTTCCGTCACATGTATCAATTCGTCACCACTTCCAATAAAAGTTGATTTGGTATATTTGTATGCGACCATTTTTCAAAGCTTGGTTTATTTCTCACTAGTTGGTTGCTTGTCAAGGGAAAAAATAAATCATTTTTTTGCAAAATACAAAATGATTAAACCAATTTGTTAGCTCGCTCTTTTTTTTATCGAGATTTTTACAATGTATTTTTCCAAAACAAAAAAACAAAACAAGCACATCTACTAGTCCGAATCCGAATCCGAGTCCGAATCAAATCCGTCTATGCCCCACTCCCGAAACTTGGCCAGATTAGAAGGATGGAACCGCTCTTTCATCAGCTCTTCTTTAAACCGCAGACAGTTCTCCTTCATCTTCTCGTAATCGTAGGTGAAAATCGCGGGATTGCGAGACAGAGTGGTCCAATCAACCCTGTCTTGATTTTGTTCCAACAAGTCAATCATGTGTTGATTGCCGCATGCGCCCGACCATGTTTCACGAATATGGTCAGTCATGGCCAGCCATATTTCGTCATTCCCATATTCATTATTTTTTTCGTCTTCTTCATCCAAATACTGCTTTATAATATTTATATTTTTTGAATTTCCCAACATGACTGCCCAAAATACTATTTTCGACATGTGATCTAAATCCTCCACGTGTTTTGCAATGTAATCACGAATATATTCGTCCGAGTAATCGGCCACATTAAAACAAATATTCATTATGGTCATTGCAGTGTCATTCTGATCCGAATCATTGCTAGGTAGTGCATTCATAACCACACGCATAATGCGCTGAAGCTCATTCGACATTGATGGATTAACAACAGGAGGTGCAATCTTATTTGACGCCGAACCTGCAAATAAACGTCCAAGATTTTCAGGGGTAATTTTATCCGAATGTTTCTCCATCAAATCAATTGCCGCGTGATTGCTCATCAATTTATTCCAGTCAATCTTGTCAATGTTGTTTTCCAATAATTGTATGGCCTCGGGGCATGTATTGGACGACAGCTCGGACCAGTTGATTTTGTCCATGTTTTTTTCTAAAATATGAAACGCAGCAGGGTTGGACGACAAGGCAGCCCAAGAGATTACGTCCGATATTATAACATTGCTTGTTATATCTTGGGGTCTTTTTTCTTTTTCTTCGTTTGCCAGTTTTCGCTCAATCAACTTGATGGCGCTCGGGTTGCTAGACAACACGGTCCAATCCAGATGGTTTGTTTTTAAAGGCGGATTGGTGGTAGCATTTATTCGACCCATTTCGACCATCTGAAGTCGGTCTGCCCATAGTTTCAATTGTTTCCATTCGTTGTCAGCCTCGTCGTGTTCATCCGTCGGCGCTTCATCAAGCTTAATCTCCTTTTCAATCAAACGGATTGCTTCTGGATGCGTGTTGGCGCACAAATATTTATACCTGATTTTATCTGGGTTTTCTTGTAGCAAACGCATCGCCTTTGGGTCCGTCGAAAGTCGGTTCCAATCCAATTCATCCTTGTGAGACTCAATCCAGTCGCGCAGCTTGTACATGATTTCTTTTACTATTACATGTAACCTTGCGTGTACATCATTTCATTTTTTCAAAAAAAAGAAACTCAATAAAAGCCAAGTGAAATATCAAAAAAATGAAATATGATACCAACCACATTTGCATCATAATTATTGCTAAAAATGCAAATCGTTCCCTTGGCTTTGCCTTTGGCCATAATGTTCAACACTAGACCGTATTACATCCTAAAGCAGTTGTTTGCACACAGACCTGCATTTGAATATGGCTTTAAAACCAAGCCGAGAAACATCATCGAAAAAAAGAAGATTTCAACCGACGATTATGTCTATGCGACGTTCAACAAGAAAGAAAACGAGTGGAAGGCTAGCACGGCCGAGTGCAAGAAGGCTCAGCTGCTACTCAGTCAGGAATGGACCGATATCCATTATTTTCAAACTGCTGTTCCCGCATCTTCGGACAAGAACAATGCCGTTCCCGCATCTTCGGACAAGGCCGTGGCCGACAGCAAGGCTACAGCCGATAGCAAGACCGAAGACAAGTACGAGGTTGCACCAAACCTGATTGAGCTAAAGGACGAAGAGAAATTCACGGACGAAAACGGCGACATTATTGAGATTGAGACGCGAGGCGAACAAACCGAAAATGGGATTTATTTTAATGTGGGAGATGTAGCCAAAGGATTTGGCATGGAAAATTTGAGTACAACATTGTGTCATACAAATAATGGTGCATATAGCAGAGGAATTGATTATGTGACTTTTATTCAGGGTATCTTGCTTAATCAGCAAGATGCCCCGATTAAAAGATGCTTGTACTTGACATATGCAGGACTGTGTCGCGTCTTGTTTTTAACTCGAAACGGACACACAAAGCGTTTTCAAGACTGGGCCACCAATAAATTATTCACCATTCAGATGGGCGAAGAGCCCGAAAAGAAAAAGCTAGGTGCAAAGCTGTGCGGCATCACGGTGAGACAGGTGACGGATGTGTTTGGTAAAAACTGTGCAGACCGATTCCCCTGTATTTACTTGCTGTCTCTGGGCACGGTCAAAGCACTGAGAGGCGTCTTCAACATTGATTCCGCAATTAACGACGACCAGGTCGTGTACAAGTTTGGGTTTACCAAGGATTTCGTCACGCGGCTGAACCAGCATCGCCTGTCGTTTGGAAAGATGGAGGGCGTGAATATCAACGTGGTGGCGTTTCACAACATTGACACGAAATTCACGTGCGACGCAGAGGGAGACGTGCGGGCGTTTTGCCAAACGTTTGGACTCAAGCTAAAGATGGACAAGTACAACGAAATTATTGCGCTAACCGCAGACCAGCTAGGCCAGGTAAAAAAGCAATACAAGTACATTGGCATGTCGTATGCTGGGTCGACGTTGGAAATGCAAAACAAGATGGATGGACTGACGACGATTATCAAAGACACCAACAATGCGCACCTGATTGCCATGCAGGAAAAGGACAATCAACTGCTGAAAAAGGACTTGATTATTAAGGACTTGATTATTAAGGACGGAGTGCGTTTATCCGAGATGCTTACCATGCAGCTGGATACGATGCAAAAAATGAATGCCTTGGCCGCGGAAAAAGCCGACCTAAAACTCAGGGAATACAACTCTAAATTTGGAAAATTGTAAAGGTGTCAATGTCAAACGTTGTGTAAATCACATATATTTTTATTTCGTTTTTTTGTATATAAGAGGTTCTAGTTCTAAATTAATTACATCATCCTCCACTTCTTTTGACATCCATTTCATTCCAATAGTATTGCAAATGCAATTGTATACCTTTACGCTTTTTATTTCTAACAATTTATTATATTCATCCATGAATGCATCTGTATGTACAAGTTTTGAATTAAAATGTTTGTTAAACGCGTTAAACATACCTATATTTGACATATAATTATTTTTCAAATTATACATTGCATTAGCATTCCCCAATTCAATGACCATGAGATAGTATTTTTCCATTTCCGCATAGTTTTTGGTTACGGTGTGGTGATAATAACCCAAATTATACATTGCATTAGCATGACCCTTGCCAATGGCCATGAGATAGTATTTTTCCATTTCCGCATAGTTTTTGGTTACATCTTGATGATAATAACCCAAATTATTCATTGCAAATGCATGACCCTTTCCAATGGCCATGAGAAAGTATTTTTCCATTTCCGCATAGTTTTTGGTTACATCTTGGTGATAATAACCCAAATTCTTCATTGCATTAGCATGACCCAATTCAATGGCCATGAGAAAATATTTTTCCATTTCCGCATAGTTTTTGGTTACGGTGTGGTGATACAATCCCAAATTATACATTGCATCAGCATCAGCATCACCGTTGCCAATGGCCATGAGAAAGTATTTTTTCATTTCCGTATAGTTTTTGGTTACTTGTTTGTGATATGTTCCCAAATTATACATTGCATTAGCATGACCCAATGCTATCGCCATGAGAAAGTATTTTTCCATTTCCGCATAGTTTTTGGTTACGGTGTCGTGATAGATGCCACATATGTTTAATTTTATCGCATCGAGTGAAATGGAATCCAAGGATTCCTCATTGGTATTGTTAAACACGTTCAAAATAAAATCCGTATAGCCGCTGGAATGTTCGGCGGAAAAGGTAATACGGTATTTGTCTTCAATCTCTTTCACCGTGTCAAACATGATTTAAATTGAGTTTATTAAGTAGGTTACTTATTTGTGAATCTAACATCAAATGATTATTATTTCATTTTTACAAAAACCAATATAAAACGATTTTTTTATAAATAAGAGAGATGTCTGAAAGCAATAGCAACAGTATTTACGACGAATATTTTGCACTGCATCGTCGGTACACGGCGGAATATGGAAAAGACAATACCATTGTGCTGATGCAGGTGGGCGTCTTTTACGAAATGTACGGCTTGCGAAACGTGGCCACGGGGCACGACGAAAAAGAGCCTCGCATCACCGAGTTTGGTCGGCTCTGCGAGCTGGCCGTCGTGCCAAAGTCCAAGGTATTTTATAGTGACCGAAAGTACAACGTGCTCATGTGCGGGTTCAAGGACGATTTGGTGGATAAATACGTGAGAAAAATGCAACACGCGGGCTACACCACGGTGCTCTACAACCAAAGCGAACTGACGGGCCAAGGCACAAACAAAAAAAGAGAACCCCGCGAACTCTTTGCCATTATCTCGCCTGGCACGTACTGTGGGTCGTGCGGGGACGATGTTTCCCAAAACATTAATACACCAGAGATAAGCAGCAATACCATCTGCTGTCTTTGGTTTTATTTGCGAGACATGCAGTCGTCGTTGGTCAAGACTGCGTCGTTGGTCAAGACTGCGTCGTTGGTCAAGACTGCGTCGTTGGTCAAGACTGCGAATGGAACGCACAAGATTCACGTGGGCATATCTTGCGTGGACATTTACACAGGAAACACGGTGCTGTATGAGTTTTCGCGCACGTACTACCCGAAGCTCAACAACCCGAATTTGTTTGACCCGCTGGACCGTTTTTTGTCCATTCACCGCCCCGTGGAGCTCGTCATGCTGACCGACGGCCTGGATGCCGCAAAAATCAAACGCATCCTCGGCAGCGTCAACGTGATGCAAAAAGTAAAGAAAATCCACCAGATTGACTTGTCTGACGCAAAGCCTGTTTCGCAGGCGACCAGTAAAATGGAACCAAATAAATCCATGAATCGAGCAAAGAATTGTGAAAAGCAGATTTATCAGCGAGAAGTGCTGTCGCGGTTCTATCCGCAGCTGACCAGAAACGATATATACCAGCATAAATTCGACGAGCATATTTTCGCCACCCAGTCGTTTTGCTACTTGCTGGATTTCATTCACCAGCACAACGCGGCGCTAACGAGGCAGATTCATTTGCCCACGTTTGACAATGTGGGCGACAATTTATTGTTGGAAAATTCCTCGCTCATCCAGTTGAATATTTTGGACGACGGCAAGCAGCTGAATGCGCGCTATGCGTCGGTCGTGAAAATGTGCAGCGACGAGGCCCAGACGCCCATGGGAAAACGCAAGATTACCGAGATGATTTTGCATCCCACGACCAACGCCGCATATTTAAAGCGGGAATACGCCGCGATAACGTCTACCCTGTCTTTTTTTAATAATAATAATAACGATACGTTTGAAACAATGGCGTGCATTCGCGATATTTCGCAGTATCTGCGGTTGATTTACTGGAAACGCATCACGCCCAAGCAGCTGTATTTTCTGTATGACAGCATCGAGCGCATCAAGGATATATATTCCGTTTTTTCCAAAGAGCCCGCGCTGCACGAATATTTTCAAAAAACCTTGGATGATTATTCGCATTTGTTGGTGGATGCGTCCCAAATAACTAATTTTTTGGATAGCGTGTTGAATATCGACAAGTGCAAAACGGTCTCGTCAAATAGCGTATCGTCGGTGGGCAATGAATTGTATATTTTAAAGAGAACTGCGAACCAGGAGCTGAACCGCAGCATGTCGACGCTGTATGAATCGCGAGACCAGCTGGAATGCTGTCGCACCTATTTTGAAAACATGCTGAAAGGTTCAAATACTAACAAAAGCACAAAAGAGGTTATAAATACGGTAGAAAATGAAGAAGAAGAAAATGCGGACGAAGAGGATTCCGACTTTGGGTCCAACAAGGACAGAATGGTGAAAATCAACTGCACGCAAACCAACAATTATACCATTTCTTCCACAGAGATTCGATGCGAAGCCATTTCGGAACAGCTCGATGCGCTAAGCAAAACCCAGGATTTTATTTCCATTCCCTATTTTTCATCCACCACGCAACAAAGGTGCGAGTTTAAATTGAAAATCGGAAAGGAAGAGGTGTTTTCTAAAAAAAAGGATATAAAAAATACAAAAGTAAAGCCCGTGATTGAGTTTGCCAAGACGAGCGCGCGCAGCCAGAATCGCTTCATCAAGAGCACGCAGCTCGACGAGTGTGCCCACGCGTTAAGCACGGCAAAGAGGAATATTTCCGAGACGATTCGCCGCGCGTATGCCGAGGTTCTAACGCAGCTGGAGCAGTTTGACGCCCAAATGGTTGCCATTGTGCAGTATGTGGCGTCGCTGGACGCGGTATTGGCTCGGGCGCGCATGGCTCAAAAGAATGGCTACTGCTGTCCTGATTTAATAGATGCGGATGCATCGGAATCTAACGCTTCTTTTGTGGATGCGACAAACCTGAGGCACTGCATTATTGAAAAGATATTGACGGAAGAAATCTACGTGGCCAACGACGTGTCGCTAAGCAGCCGCGGCATCTTGCTGTACGGCGTGAACGCGGTGGGGAAAACCAGCCTCATCCGATCGCTGGGAATCGCCGTCATCATGGCTCAGGCGGGTTTTTTCGTCGCCGCGTCCCAGTTTCGATTCAAGCCGTACACCAAACTGTTTACCCGCATCATCGGCAACGACTCGCTGGCCAAGGGGCTGTCGACCTTTGTGGTGGAAATGCTGGAACTGAATCCCATTTTGCAGTACGCGGACCAGAACAGTATCGTGCTGGGCGACGAACTGTGCTCGGGAACCGAGACACCGTCCGCCATCAGCTTGAATTCGGCGAGTTTAATGCGATTGTGTGGGAGAAACGTGTCGTTTATCTTGGCGACGCACTACCACGAGCTGGGCCACATGGAAGAAATTGAGGCGTTAAAAAACCTGGACATCAAGCACATGGCCATGTGTTACGACCGAGGCAAAGACCAGCTGGTGTATGATCGCAAGTTAAAAGACGGCGTCGGAAGTAGTCGCTATGGACTGGAGGTATGCAAGGCCCTGAAAATGCCAGAGGATTTCTTGGAAACGGCCAATGAACTGCGGCTCAAGTATTACGCGAGCACGGGCGCGGGCTCAATGTTGGACCAAAAGACGTCGGCGTACAATTCCGCCCACGTGCGCGGCATGTGTCAGAGCTGTGGCAAAACCATGTCCACCGAGGTGCATCACGCGCGCCCCCAGCACCTGGCCGACAAAAACGGCCTGATTACGGACGCGGCAACGGGAAGCGTCATTCACAAAAACCACGCGGCCAATCTTGTGAGCGTCTGCGAGAAATGCCACCAGGCGTTTCACCGTTCATAAGTTACAATTTATTCGCAGCGTTTCGTCGCCATTCATAAGTTACAATTTATTCGCAGCGGTTGTAAAAATAAAAAATAAAAAATAAAATGAATTATTTATTATTTTACACGATACAATACGATACGATACTTGGTATTATTCTATTCTATATCTAAAATCTACAGATGCATCCCAGGTCGGTCCAGCCGCTGGCCTGCTGCTCTTGCAGCACCAAGTCGTGGGATTCTTTCCACATCTCTTCAAAGTCGCGCGCGTCGTTCCACGCGTCCGTCTTTTTCTGATGATCCAGCTTGAGCTGGGAAATCTTTGCGGCGCGCTTGGGGATGTTTCTCAGCAGCAATTCATCATCTGCGTCCGATTCAGCCAAAGACACATGCACTTGTCTCGTGTCGTTTCTCAAACACCAAATAATATTCTGGGCCGCATCGTTGGTGTACCAGCAATGCAGGTCAACGTAGGCAGACACGCTGCCGTTCTTTCGCTCCACGAATTTCACCTTTCTTACCTGTCCAATGAGGTTGATGTGGAACAACTCCGTGATGGTGTTTTCCGTCCAACCCTTGGGGCAAGCCACAATCTGCACAGACATGGGAGTACTGGGGATGATGGCGACCATATTTTGAATTTACTTGATGAAACGATGATGTATTGTATTGATTGATTGATTTGATGTTAATCGTACTGAAATAAAAGGGGGATTTTATTTCATTTTTATTATTTTGCATGTTTTATACATTTTTTGTTTGATTTAATTTGTTTGTTAGTTTTGTATTTATTTCAAGGGGTCCAAAACATGTAAAAATGAAATAAATATATATTGACTCGCATACAAAGAAGGAAGCATGGGAATCCCGAGTTATTTTTCATACATTGTCAAGAACTACCCCCATATTTTATCCAAGTTTGTTTCCAAGCAGCGGCCCATCGATAATTTATATTTGGACTGCAATTCCATCATTTACGACGTGTACCATCGCCTATCCGCCGCCGAAAAAGACAAAAACAATAAAAAAACGGATGTAGCGACTGCGCCGATTTCGGACCAAATCATCCGCGGCACCATCCAAAAGATCCGCGAATACATTGCACTGGTCGCACCACGCAAGACGGTCTATATCGCGTTTGACGGCGTAGCTCCCGCGGCGAAAATCGAGCAGCAACGCAGCCGCCGATACAAGTCGTGGTACCAGGCCGAGGTGTCCAAATACATCTACAACGAGCCGCCGCCGCAAAATAACAATAAAAAGGAGACTTGGACCACGCTCGCCATTACCCCTGGGACCAATTTCATGGGCCAGCTGGACCGCGAGATTAACGCGGCCTTTCCTTCCAATCAAACAAACAAAACCGATAAAAATAGTCAGAAACAAACGACGATTGTGAGCGGCAGCAACGACGTGGGCGAGGGCGAGCACAAATTATTCGAGTACATTCGCCAGCACCCCGAAAAGCACAAGAACGAGACCACGGCGATTTACGGCCTGGACGCCGACCTGATTGTGCTGTCCATCTGTCACCTGGCCTATGCCCCCAATCTGTTTTTGCTGCGCGAAAGCCCGCATTTTCACATGGAGAACTTGGAACCGAATGCCAATTACCTGCTGGACATTCGGCACCTGAACGAGGCAATGGACATGCACACCCACGATTATATTGTGTTGACGTTTTTGCTCGGCAACGACTTTTTGCCGCATTTCCCCGCTTTAAATATTCGCACGGGCGGAATGGATAAACTGCGGATTGCGTATCATGCCCTGTTTCCCCCCAAAAAAGAAAAAATAAACCAATCCTATTTGACCACCACCACCAATCAAGATAGCAAAACCACGATTCATTGGGGCAACATGCGGATCTTTATCGCGACGCTGGCCGACAAGGAGGACGAGTATGTGAAAGAAGAGCATAAACTCCGTGATAGACGCGAGTACGTGTATCCCATTCGATCGCCAGAAGAAAAGTTTAAAAAATTCGAATCTACGCCGACGTTTGAGCGAGACATTGAAAAGCACATTAATCCATTCAAGCAGGGCTGGCAAGACCGATACTACACCAGTCTTTTCCCCAATACGGTTGGCGATAGGGCGAGTTTTTGCACCCAAAACCAAAACACATTGCAAGAAAAGGTGGCGCTCAATTTTTGCGAGGGACTCGAGTGGACACTGCGGTATTATACGGGTGGCTGCCCCGACTGGCGATGGACCTATCGGTATCTGTACCCGCCTTTGCTAAAAGACCTGAATCAATATCTTTTGGTTAACCCTAAACCCCATATCGAATTACACGAAACGCACAAGCCAGTATCTCAAATAGTGCAACTATGTAGTGTCTTGCCAAAAGCGGGACTCATCTACTTGCCTCCCACGTTGCAAGAAAAGCTGCTGGCTGACTATTCGCACTGGTATCCCACGGACTGCTGTTTTCTGTGGGCGTATTGTCGGTATTTCTGGGAAACGCACGTGGTGATGCAGCACATCGACATGGAAGTGCTGGAAAAGTTGATTCAATCGGCGAAGAAATCGTAACTTATTAAGCCGATTCTTTTTTACCCGATGAATGCATGTTTTCGAAATATTTGTCAATTACATTTATTTCCAGTTGTTCTTCCGCCGCAGAATCGGCAAATTGCTGCATGAATGTATTGGCATTTCGTATCATGTCTTTGCATTTTTGCGGGTGATTGTTGCACCAACGCACTTTTTGGGCCAGGTCGCTGAAGTCGTCTTTGATGACCACGTAGTGGTAATCGGGAACCAAGGTGGTTTCCATCAACCACGAGGTCACGCGCGGCCTCGGCATCAGCACGAGACTGTTGGAGTTTAGTTTCCAATTTAAACCAGAGTCCTTGTCGTTTCCTTCCACGGAAAGTATGTATTTGAATTGCAAAAAATGCGACAGGTCGCAGCTCCCTTTTACATATTTTTGGTATTTTTTTTTATTTTGACAGATGAAGGAAAAGCCGACATGAATGAGGTCGCACGTTTCAAACCATTTTTTCACCAGGGTGAAACGATTGCCTGGCCGCGTTTCTTGGCCCGTGGTGGTGCCGCGCCAAAACGCCTTGTTTTTTTTGGCAGAAAAAGAAATGTCGGCGGGGCGGCGATAATAATGCTGCCAATGACGGTCAAATTCGAGACATCGCAACACAACCGAATCGGTATTTCCCGCACATCTATTTTTGCATAGTGTTTGGGGATGCAAGGATGTTTCCACGTCTCCTTTTAAATAATAAAAAGATTCGTGCGAATGGTTGGTTTTGAGTAATAATTGTTTCAGGGGAGTATCGTAAATCGGGTTATTGGTTAAATCCTTTATCGTTTTTTTATTCTCGTTGTTGTTGTTGCTGCTGCCTTTATTATTATCAATTAAATCGCTATTATTTTGTTTTCCCAAATAAAAATTTAGTCTTTCTTCGTGATTCATTGAATAATTCGGATATTTATTTTTTATTATTTATACTATCCATCCAGTATTTCAGATTCAGTTTCTCGTAATTGAATTTTTTGGCACGATATTCATTCGCCGTATTCTCCAGCAATTCTTGGGTGACGTCCTTCCACTCATCCACCAACAACACGGGTAAATCCGCAAACAGCGCATCGATGGGATTTTTCTTCATAATCACAATACATCCGAGCAACAATGCTTCCCAGGTTCGGTGGCAGTCGTACCCGTTTCCCAGCGGCGAAAGAACAAAGGCATACTTGCTCTGTGTTTTCCAGCACTGCATCCGATTTACTTTTTTCGGTTCGTAAAACACCAAATCCTTGGGCACGTCTTTTATCGCAGCTCTGCGGTCTTCTTTCCCGTATCGCGTCGTCATTAAAAAATGAAAATTGCCGTAGCATTTCACTTCTCTTTCCCAAAAAAAAGTTGTCGCGGCATTTGTTTGAATACTTTTCAGCAGCATTTCTTGCATCAAGGGAGAACACTGGCGTCCCCACGCGGGGACTTTATTGGCTTCTATCGTGTGATAATCTAGTCCAAGCGGAATTTGGCTCAATTTGGGATGCGACGTCAACACGCAATTCTGGGAAAACCAGTGGATGATTTTTTCGTTTTCTACGAACCGAGTAAAATCTTGCGTTGTAGGAAAAATATCGGTGGGCATGGTCTCGGTGCAGTCCCCCGTCACCAACACGATAGAAACCGCCAATGAATGCGCATTGGCGACAAACTGCCGTAATTCCTTGGCGCGCATATAGACGACTTGGGTGTCTGCATTGGGCCCCAGTGTTTTAAAGTGGGAATTCAGCGGGGTAATGTCGCACGATTCCATGATTCCTCGCGAGGAAACAAATTGGCAGTATTTAGATCGTTGCTGCTGTACGTCGTCTTCGATGTATTCCTTGAACAAACACTCGGGAGAAATACGGATTTTGACATTGGGATTTCCCCGTTTTGCCATCAGATGAAAATGCCGATGCTCGCAATCGTAGGTGCCGCTCCAACTGTCAATGTTAAATCTAAATCCGATTGCTGCTTCATTTCGTTTAATTTGGTCTGCCGTGATGTACCGCAGTACTTTCTTAATGTCGGTATCGTATGCACAGGCGATGAAATGTTCTTTTTTGTAGAGAGCCAGTCCATTAAACGCGGAAACGCATTCCACCAATTCGTCGCCGTTTTTTTTACAATTATCTAATTTGTCGGTGATGTATGTCTTTATTTTGTCCACGTTTTCCAATTTTGCTCCCATGTAGGGCTTGCTTTCGAAATGCCAGCAGCTGCAAAGATAGTCGTCGATAGACAAGGCCCAGATGTCGTAATAATCTTTTTGGTTAAAGGACAATGCGTCCCAGTCTGCCGACCGACCCATGTATTTGTGAAAGACCTCCATGTTGATGGGAGACGCCGATACGTTGTCCATGTCCATCATGAGAATATATTTAAAACAGGCCTCATTTTGGGTTCGTATATGACCCAAAAGAGAGTTGCGCGCGCTGCAGATATTTATTACTTTATCTTTTGAGGTATTGTCGGTGTGCAAAATTGTAATATTCATGACCTTGCTCATTTCGTTTAAAATATGCAAACTATCGTCGTAGGACGTGTCATAGGCAATCACCACCTCGCAACGTTCGAAAAAAGCCCCGAGTAACTGCACATTCTCCAGCACGCGTTTCAAATATTTCCCGCAATTTTTCACACACCCGCACACGTACAGGCCATCTTGGTATCGTTTTTTCACGTACGTTCCGTCGTTGCTCCCAAAATGTTTGGATGCACTCAAGGTGTCGATGGAGGATTTGTAATAGCCCAACGTGCTAAACCCCGCACAATCGGGGTCGGCCAAGGCTGCGTCCATGTAGTGTTTCATCTTTTCTTCCCGAGTCGCATCTTTCGCCATGAGTTTATTTTTGTTTGATTTTTTCAAGTCGTTGTTCATTTGCGCCTTGCCCTGAATAAAGGTAAAATGCGGCGACATATTCAACATTATTATTATTATTGGTACTCAATAATAATATTCAAGTTATTTAACACACATTTATACCAACACATCAATGGACGAAAATAAAGGGATTGTTGGCCATGGTATCTATTAATTCCTTGTAAACCGCATTCAGTTTATTCATTTGAAGTTCATCCACCTCTTTTGTAGTTTCTTTTTTAACTAAATTCAAAGGCCCGCCGAGGCGTAACAGGTCGCTCAATTCATCCTGTTTGTCAAACAGTTCTTCGTATTTCACACAATATATGTTGTAATTTCTGTTTTTATTTCCATTCTCAGTCGCGTAATTTTGATAAAATTCATGAATTCCAAACAAATCGGTTTCTTGGTCCACGACGTCTTGAATCGTATTCATGGGATTGGTTTGAATATGTTTCAAGTGGTCGGGGTTTTTGAACCGCGATAAAATAGCGTCAACTGGGTTTCTGTACAGGTAAATCACATAATAATTTTCAAGCTGGTCGTCGGGTATTTTTATGTGGTTGAACCATTCGCCATACTGATTTCCTCCTTTTTCGCGTCCTCTATATGTCAACCGTTCGGGCGGCGGCTTTCGCGAGTGAATGTGCCCGACCTTTCCGTATTTTTTCAGCGCGTTGGATAAAAGGGTAGAGCCGCATCCTCCGTAAGAGCATACGTAAAATGTTTTCGGATGTTCTTTTCTTTCCAATGTGTTTCCAAGCAATTCCAAAATTGCCTCGGGCGTGTTTTCCTCGCATTTCACGTGGTTCAGTTCGAGCGCCGACGAAATGGTATCGAAAAACTCCCAGCCACATCCGCAGGTTACTTCTACCACCACGGTCCCAGGTCGGCAAAACAACGTGTTGGCCTGGGCCGCGCCGTGGGCCAGGATAATTACGGCGGCCGAGTTGAAGTACCGAATTTGCTCTGCAAAATCCATTTTAGCTAAAGTCACGCATTGAAAGGGGGCATTATCGCTGCCCCCACCCCCACCCCCACCCCCACCCCCACCCCCATTATAGGTTGCGTGCAGCGCGTCTTTCAGGGCTTCCATGCCGTGAATATCTCGGCGTTCCTTGCCCGTGGAAACGCCATTCACGGTTCTTTCGCATATTTCTTTTAGATCGGGGTCGTCAATGAGGGTTACGCGGTCTTCGCGTTCAATCAGCAGGATTTTTGGATAGCGGCGGTGGTCCACGGGAGCGGCCTGGTCCAGATGGAAGCGGTTAAAGATGTAGTCTTGCACCGTTAAAAAATTGGCTTTGGATGGATATTGGGTTGCTCTTCCGAGGGTTAGGGTTATTTCTTGCCGCAATTTAAACTCCGTGGGATCTATTTCGTACATGGGAATGCCAAATATTTGCTCCCATATTTTTTTAAAGTTGCCAACGGTTTGCGAAATGGTTTTCATGCGGTACACGTGGTTGTAGTTGTACACTTTATTGATGATTTCTGGAAACACCAGGTCGCACATGAAATGGGCGTAGTGGAACAAATGCCCCCCGACGAGACGATGGTTGATTATTTTCACCATTTACTTAACCTGTTTAATTAAATTAAATATATTTAACCAACATCAAAATGCCGATTTAATGGACGGGTCATATACCACATCTTTTATGTCGAAATGAAGCAAATAATTAGACAGTATCATTTCTTCCATGTTAAATTCCAGCACTTCCTTTAGTTTTTTCATCAAACCATCTATTTCCCGATTGTTGATAATATCTGAAAGATGGTCATATAGGCCAAACCATGTTAGATAGACGTGTAGCGGACATAGTATAAAATTATCGGGGATGATGTACCTCGGAAAATACATTCGGCTTACATAGGTTTTAGTTTTATCCATGTCGGCCTCCAGTTGAAAATGAATTGGAGCCTGATAGTCGATGCGGATATTCATCACCATGTCATACGCCGCCGCGTCGTCATGTTGTGCGATGTAATCTTGCAATATATTTTTCACCTTGTTTCTGCTATACATTTGGCTCAATGTATTGTGTATGTTTTGTTTTTTCATACTGTTGTGTGTGTTTTGGTATGCCAGTGAATTCGTAATTTCGGACAAATCAAACCGAGTGATGGGTTTTTCAAATGTATAATTCAGAGGGTGATAGTAATTTAGTATATCTTGCCGAACCTTGCGGTGGTCGCGAATCACCAAGGTATGTTTGTCGATATTTCTCCAGGGCGAGCATTCCATTCTAACGTTATCGTCGCCCCAACAATGTATAAAAAAATCAAAGGTGTGCGTTTTATTTAGTTGGCCCTGAATAAAATTATTTATATTCTCGTAGCCTTTATCGTAGTCTCTTGGTTGGCCGTACAGACAGACTGCGATTTTCATACGATTATGGTTTTTATTTTATTATATTATGTTTTGTTTTGTTTTCAAACTAATTTTCAAACTAAATCACATTAATTAGATTGTAATAGGATACGCATTTTTCATTGTCGTGTAAAGGAATCAAGGTAAACAATAGACTTTTTGTAATTACTTGCAGGTTGGAAAAATCATTTTCAGAGTAATGGGACACGAAATAGTCCTTGAAAACCGTCGCCATTTTATTCTGGTATTCTCGTGACACGGGTTTGGACAATAATATACTGTCGTATCCAATCAACGACTGGTATAATTTCGCCCAGTCGTATAGCCAATCGCCTTGAATGGTCAAGTCGTTGCCGACTTTGCCACGCATGTCAATAAACTTAATCTTGTCGTAATTATTAATAATTATATTTGTAAAAACAGGGTCTCCGTGTATGATGGTTTGTTTTCCGACCTTGTCATTTTCGTACATGGATAGTTTGTTCATCAATTCGTCGTACACTATTTTACTGTTATTGAATTTTGAATAGTCATAGTCGGCGTATCGCTTTTGTATTTTTTCCGCGTAATTGGAATAGATGTTGATGTCGTCGTCATTGTCGTTACACGGAACGACCAATTCATGTATTCTTTTAATACTGTTCATAATATTAACGAGAATATCTTCGGTTAAAGTCTCGGATAAGTACATGTCGGTCACAGTCATGCCGTGTATTTTTTCTATTTTGTATGTTTTTTCGTTCTCGCCGCTGTGTAAAAAAATGGGAAATAAATCTTTGATTTCGGCTGGTATGTGTGTATAGTAATAAATTTCCCCGCTCAAATTCTTGCCCGTTTTAACCACCACATCCATGCTTTCGCAATCGATGCGGTTAAAATCTCGCGGTTCAATGATATTTTTATAATACCCGATTTCCTTTTCAATGTTGTGAAAGCAGTTTACCGCCAGGTCGTCAATGTAAAAGTCCGCATACGGTTTTCCGAAATAGATTTCATCGTACGGAATGTTGAATTTCTCCAGCGTGTCAAAGGTGATTTTGCCAACATCCGCATTTATTTTCCCGATATTCCCATGGTGGGTTTTCATTCTTCTCGCGGTATAGAGGATGATTGTATTGTTGAATTTTTTCAAATATCGAAGCAACGAGATATTTTTTTCAATGGGACACACGCTTGTATAATCTCCTGGAATTTTCGGATAGGTGACAAGCGTATTGTCTAAATCAAAACATATTCGTTTGGGTTTTATCCTGTTGCTGTTTTTTGTGCACGATATATTTGGATAATTGTTGTAAAATTGTTTTAGTTGTAGGGGGGTGCCCAGACAAACGAATTGTTCCTTGCCAATTCCTATATTTTTAAACGGCACGTTGTCGTGTATCATCTCTTGGATAACCCCGCTCGTATAAAATTCCGATTGCTGCGTGATGTTGTTTTCGATAATTCGCAGCGTGTATTGCTTCAATAATTCCGCGGATGTAAAGCCGTATGCGCCCGTGCACGCATGATCCGAAATCTTTATTTTTTCTTTAATGTCGGTGATGTAGCCCCCCTCGTTCATTTGGACGTAAGAATAGATGGGTTTTACAGTAGTGTCTTTCATCGTAAAAACACAATTATGGTCGCCGCTCCATTTGTCGAGTACGTCGCACAAATAAAAATTATCCGCGTCCAAACATAAAATCGGCTTGTCCAAGCCGATATTTAAATGATTCAGCGCAATATGAATGGTTTCTGCCGCTCCTCTTGTATTATTTTGCAGCGGAAAAAATTTAAACGTAATAGTTGGATAATCTTTTCTTAGCATGGACTCGAAATTATAAGTTGCGTATTCCATGTTGTACGGAATATAAATATAATCCACCTTTGTTAGGTTCAAGCTGTCTAACAAATAATATAAAATGGGGTGACCGAATACGTTAATCAGTGCTTTGGGTTTCGTGTATCCATTGTCTTTGAACCGCTGTCCCGTACCTCCCATGGGCAAGAGGAGTATCATTATATTTAATTTAACTTGTATATAATATTCAAGTGTTTTTCGCAATTCTCCAAAATATCAAAGACCATATTATAAAATAATCGTATCATCTATTTTTTTGTATAATTTTCCAGGTATACCAATATAAACTGAATTTCCCTCTGTATTTTTAGTTATACTGGCACTCATTCCTACCACGGTGCCTTCTTCCAACACTATATTATCCTTCAACGACGAATTTACACCTAAATAACAATATTTCAATATTGTACACATACCAGAGATGACTACATGAGATGTAATAAATACATGGTCTTCTATTGTTGAATGATGACCAATATGATTTCCGCTCCACAACACACAATTATTTCCTATAGTTGTATAGGGCTGAATTGTATTGTCTTCTAGTATAAAACAATTTTCTCCAATATTTTTTGTATATACATTTGCCTTGGAACTAACATATGTGTAAAATTGATATCCTTTTTGTTTTCCATGATTGTAAATTCTTTCTCTGTATTTATTTAAATTCGTCCCAGAACAAGGAGCAAATAACATGTATTCACTCGGAGAAAAATCATTTTCTATGGTTTCAAACGAAATAATAGGCAACCCAAATTTGGTTTGTTGCTCTCCTTTAATCGACGACAAGGATGGCATGTATTGCTGTTCTACAGTAAACGCAACAACTTGCACATCGACCGCATCATTCATTAAATAGTAATGGGCCACTTCCGATATTTTTCCAATACCGAATACTATTATTTTTTTCACCATTAATAAGACGGATATGTTATTTTCGTCAATATCTCATATATTTTTTATCAAGTATATTATATATAATGTTTCAATTTTACAAAACTCTGGATGTAGAAGGACTCCGTCACGCAAAATTTATTTCATTTCGGAATAAACATTATTTAATAGGTTCGAAAAAATATAAACAGCAAGGAGATGTTACCAAATATGCGTTGCAATTATTTGAAGTGAATGAACATTTAGAAATCTGCAACGACGCTGCCCATTCTAACAAATATATCGAACTGGATGAATATCCTTATTTGGAAGACATTGCCCAATCTTGTTGGGTCAGAGACGTATATGTAAAAAATGACGAATTATATCTAAATATTGAAATAAAACAAAATATAAATAATGAAACATTTTGCGATAATAATTTTTTAATTAAAACGACAGACTGTGATAAATTTCATTTGGTAAAACAATATATAATATCGGATTTTTTATTTAAAGATTTTGATTTTAAGGACAAAAATTATATTTTAACCGCAAAAATAGAAAAAGAAGCGGGTTTTTTTTGGGGTAAATATTTATTTAATTTTATTATTGACAAACAAGAATTTCAACCGATTTTTGATGATATTGTAGATTATAACTCGGATAAGGGTCATTTATTGCATCAGGTAGAATATGACGCCGAATTGAATAGTCAACACGCTATACTATTTTCAATTCGGCATAAAACAGTAAATGGTTTGCAAAATGATTATTTGTATAAAATATACTCGGCGAATACCAACGATTTTATTCATTTTACCGATACAAAAGAAGTGGAATTTAGCTTTGATAAAAATAAATTAAATTCAAATTGGTTTAGTTATCCGCATAAATTTACATTAAATCATGAGGAATATATTGTTTGCAATCAAGACGATTTTGGTAAAAATTCACTGCCCGTGATATTTAAAAATGGAAAATTATTGGAAACATTTGTTTCGAAATTATATAACAATGGCCATTTCATTTATCGATTAAATTTTTCAACCAATGCCAAATATATTTATTACGATGAATTAACGAGCAAATCGGGAAAACGATATGAAGATATTGTGAATAATAAACGAGATTTGAAGGAATATTCCAACTATTCACCGTCGTGTACAAAATTATTTCATCTACTAAAACGTTTAAATATTGGAACAAATGATTCTATATTAGATATTGGGTGTGGCCGTGGATATGCGCTGGCAGTATTTAATCGATTCCCTTTTGATAAAATTTCAGGAATAGAAATATGCGAGACGGACGTCAACATCTGCATCGAGAATATACACGCCGTGTTGGGATTAACCAACACGCAAATTATAAATGATAATATTTTGAATTTCAACGCTTATAATCAATTTAATTATTTTTATTTTTATAATCCGTTTGATAGTGAATTATTTAATATAATTCTGTCAAATATATCTTCGTCTTCTTTTGTTATATATAAAAATATCCATGAAAATGAACGAAAACAATTAAAAGTCCATCATTTTGAATTAATAATGCAAGAAAAAGGAGATGACCGTGATTATTACGTTTTTAAAAAAACCGTATAAATAAATATGAATAGCCGTGAATTAGTAGTTGTAAAATACAAAGAAGAATACGAAACCGTGTGGGATGATTTTGTGAATAACGGGATATTTGGAACGGTCCATCACACTCGCGCCTTTATGAATTATCATCCCTCGAATAGATTTATGGACCATTCTATTTTAATATATTATAAACAAGAACTAATTTGTGTCGTTCCAGCGTGTAAAAGACATGCCACAGATGTTTGCTATTTTAGTTATCTTGGTGCAACGTATGGAGGTCCTGTTTTTTCAAACAAATATTGCGCCACCAAGTATCTACTACCAATAATAGATGTGATGTTGGACCATTATGAAAATAAAATAGAATTTAGATTGGCGAATAATATTTATTTTAAAGAAGACATTTTTATCCTATATTGCATTTTAGGAAACAGATTGACCATGATTCCAGAATTATCTTGGTATGTAAACACCAATGAGGATTTTATCAATAATATTACAAATAAAAGAAACAAGAGCAACCTAATAAAAATCATTAAAAATACAGAGATTCATTGTGAAAAAAAATCCGAATTGGACGACTATATGAATTTTTATACCATGTTAAACGATGGATTGAATGCAAGACATGATACAACTCCCACGCACACTCGTGAGGAATTTATACATTTATCCAACATTTTACAAGATAAACAAGCACTATACTTGGTAAAACAAAATAACGATATGATACTGGGAGGCGTCTATGTGATTAAAGTCACGAGCCAATGTTGGTACACTTTTTACATCTCTAAAAATATTCACACCGATAATCACGCGGCTATATTATATCTCATGTATACGATTCATGCAGATGCAAAAAAAGAAGGCGTTCCGTTGTTGGATTATGGGATTACTACAGAAAATCGCGGGAAAAATATTAATATTGGACTGGCTGATTTTAAACAAAATAGTCTCGGGGGAACAAGTAATGCAAGATATTTATTTGTTAGATGATTTCTTCTTTATATATTGGTCAAAATCATAACAACTATGTTTTTCATTTGGATCGACAGAGACAAATGCCATGATTACACACTCTTTAAAATCGCAAAATTCAATCCAGATATTTTTATTGATAAAAATGGCATCATTTTGTCTCATTTTTAAATTAAATGTATCAGTTCCATTGAATAACATAATATGGAACGAACCCGTCAAACACACCAATATTTCCGAGGCATTGTCGTTGGAATGATTTCCTCGACCCAAGGACGAATTCAAGTCGTTGATGTAAAAACATTTGCGAATGATAAAATTAATCTTGTTTTGCAGACATATTTTAGTAATATCCAAATCAACCAGTTTTCCTGGTTTTCCAGGAGTTTCAATGGGACATAATGAAAGGAGTTTATATTGGGGATTTTCCATGATTTCTTATTATTTCATCAACATCTTTATTTTTTATTTTTATTTTTATTTAAAATGGAAATTTCGTCACGTAAAAGTCAACAATACATTTACACACTTGTTTTATTTCCGTCTCGGTTAAATCAGGAAACATTGGCAACGATATAATACACTCACTATTTGCCTTTGCATTTACACACGCATCCACTTTTTCTGCCTCAAAATATTTATTGTAGCACTCCAGGTGAGCAACACAAACAGGATAATGGATGCCGTTGCCAATGCCGTGTTGTGTCAAGTAATTTCTCAGTTCATCCCGTTTTTCGGCCCGAATCATAAATAAATGATACACAGGGGTGCAGCCTTCCACAATTCGCGGCAGCTTCACTTCTTGCGTATTTTTTAGCAATTCGCAGTACAATTGTGCATTACGGCGACGTTTTACATTATTGCCATCCAATCTCGCAAGTTTTATGTCCAACACAGCTGCCTGTAGCGTGTCCAATCTGGAATTTCGTCCCATGATTTCATGCCGATACTTTTCAATCGAACCATTATTTCGCCTTTTTCTAAGCATAGAGTCCAGGTCTTGGTCAGAAGTGCAAATCGCCCCCCCGTCGCCAAACGCACCTAGATTTTTCCCTGGGTAAAAACTGTGCGTGGATAATAGGCCAAACGACCCGAGACGTTTGCCGTTAAAAGTCGCCCCGTGACTTTGGGCGCAGTCTTCAATTAAAACCAAACGATGACGGGAAATAATGTCCATCAATTTTGTCATGTCACAGCAACTCCCAGTTAAATGCACCACAATCACCGCTCTCGTTCTCGCGGTGATGCTCTTTTCCAACGCGTCCAAATCCATTTGATATGTATCTGCGTCATTGTCTACCAATTTTAAAATAAGATTGCGGTTGTTGTTGTTGGTCACTCCAAAACAAGTGGCCACGTAAGTATTGGCTTGCGTTATTATTTCATCGCTCGGCTGCAATTGAAGAGCTTGCACCGCCATTTCAACCGCGTCCGTACCGTTTCCAACACCGACGCAATAGTGTGTCGTTATATATTTGGCGAAATTATTTTCAAAGTGCTCCAAATCGCTGCCCAATATAAAATTGGTTTGTTTAAAAATAATAGTATGCAAAGTGGTTTGTATTTCCTCTTGTATGGGCTGAATTTCGCGAGACAGGTCTAAAAAAGAAACGGATTGCTGCATATTATTATTATTTTCAAGTTGGATAGATTCAATACATTTTTATAAATAAACAAATACGTAAAATCTAAAAAATAAAAATAATATTCATGTTAAACATGTCCAATTCTTACGATGTATTCGATACATTGATTGGACGTCTATGTTACGACGGGCACACTATTTTTCATATTTTAGAGAAGATTACCAATTTGCCCGATTTTAAAGCCAATCGCATTAAATATGAGTCCAGCACCAAAAATTTCGACCAAACATATCAACATTTAGAACAGCATTATAAGAAAAATATGGACGAGGTCAAGCAAAAGGAATTAGACCTGGAATATGAATTGTGTTTTCCCATTGTTAAATATTTAAATCAGATTAAACAAAATGATATTTTTATTAGCGACATGTATTTGTCTAAAATCAATATTATGAAATTATTAAACAAACACGTGCCAACATTGGAGAATGAATTATTTGTATCTTATGGTGGAAAAATGAACAGCACTGTTTGGAAAAATAAAACGATTACAGGTAAAATAGCATGTCATTTTGGGGACAATTTAGTCAGCGATTATAAAAATCCAACGGCTCATCAAATTAAAGCCGTGCATATCACCGACGTGAAAAAAACGCCATTCGAGACTACTATTTCTACCGTGAATCCACATATAGGTAATGTATTGAGAGCGACCAGATTGGCTTATCATTTAAATGGTCCATTATCCAAATTATTTATCGATTATGTGCTGCCATTTTCTATCATGACGTGTTTAAAAATTAAACAATTATGTTTGGAAAATCAATTAGAAACCGTCGTATTTTTAACCAGAGATGGGTATTGGTTTAAAGAAGTATACAATATATTATATCCAAAAGATAACACAAAATATGTCTATTTTAGTCGTTTGTTAGTATCTAACCACAAACATTTGGTAATCAACGAAATCAATACTATACCAGGAAAGAAATTTATCTTTGATTTGCAAGGTTCGGGGAGAACGTTTCAGAGTTTAAATCTATCGGATTGTTTTTATTTCATGTGTATTTTATCTCACGATAGCAAATTAACCCATTATTTATACAAACACGGAGAAAAAATTAATATTGTAAAGGAGGTGATTGAAGATGTGTTTATTGCACCCCATGGAAGTGCAAACAAATACAACAACAATGTCATTCAGCTTCTTGAGCCAGAACACGACACACAATTGTTTACACCATATATGCAAGGATTGCAATTATTCAAAAAGTATTGGACCATTCTTTCCAACTATTTCGATAATGCCAACACAAGCAATTATAATAAGTTAAACGAGATAATTAATCATTTTCATGATAACATGAATCAGTCCCATATTAAATCATGCATAAATTGTATTGTACCTCATGTGAATAACCACACAGGCCCTTATGTGAAGCATCCTTTGACCTTTTATTCTCAAATAGAGCAAGATAAATATTACGTCGAAAATATAATCAAATACAGGCCAAATAGAACATTTATAGAAATTGGAGGATATGACGGAATTACAGGCAGCAATACTTATTTCCTCGAGCAACAATTAAACTGGGATGGAATAGTGATTGAGTGTAATCCTATTTTGGCCGAGAAATGTAGGAAAAATCGCAAATGCTACGTTTGCGACAAGGCACTATATAAACACGACAACGAACAGGTGACTTTTACGATACCATGCGGGGGAGAAATTGCGGGGGGAAGAGAGCAACTTGGCGGGATAAAGAATGAATTAAAACCAGAAAGTTTAAATGCGTTTAAAAAATCTTACAATAAATCGCGCGACATAACGGTAAATACTATTAATATAAATACATTGTTGGAACAGCAGAAAATGTACACGATTGATTATGTATCCTTGGATGTAGAAGGGAGTGAATTATCGATATTACAAAGTTGGGATTTTCAAAAACACAAAATACTATTTTTAACGGTGGAACATGGCAATGTGATGCATTATCAACGAGCCATAAATACATTTTTAACACAAAACGGATTTACACTGCACCGAAATAATAAATGGGACGATGAATATGTATGGAACGATTCGGCGTGATGTGTATTTATTTTGCATTTTTGCGGTCTTCGCCCAATAAATTGTCCAATATTTTATTATAAGATTGTTCAAGAGAAAAATGCTTGCTTAATTCAAACCCAGCCAATCGAATACGGTTTATTTCATCTCTATTTTTTTCGTCCAATATATATTTTAATTTTTCATTGAAATTTTTTGAATTAACCAACATACAATTAAAAAAATCAATAAATCCTAATTGTTCCAATTCATATTTAGCAGAGTCGTCTCCAACTAATAATGAACCAGATGCAATTATTTCGATATTTTTTTTAAAAATATATTTATTTTTACCTGCACAACAAAAACAACATAAATAATTATTTAGTGTTTGTATGTATTTGTCGCCGACTATATTTGTTGTTTTAGATTTATAGCCTGGATGTGACATAATTTCAATTTTGTCAGATGTTTGAGATAGGTGGTGCACATATTGTCGGAATGGATAAAAATCACTAATTGCTCCCGATAATAATAATTTTTGTTTTGGATATTTATTAAATGGTAAATCAGTTGATATTTTTATCGACCACCCCAAAGACAATATTTTTTTATTTTTTAAATAAATATGTCTATTAATTTCATGTTGAGGTGCTTGAGTAATAATCAAATCCGCATTTTTAACATTACTAAGTACAATTGATGATTGATTGTGCATATCACACACCCAATATATTTTTTCCTTACATTTTATGTCGTTTAAATTATACAAATCAAAAAAAAATGCGACTATAATGTCAGAGGATGTAAATGGGATTTTTGTTAAATCATTTTTAGAATGAATTTTATATATTTTATAATTATCCTTGGTGAAAAAAAATAATAAATCTTTATAATATTGATCAACAAATGTATCTAAAAAGATAGGATATAACACGATTAAATTTGTCATTATTATTATACGTTTAATTAATAATTAAATTAAATACATATAATAAATAATGAAAAATGTATGTATTATGATTACGGGCCAAATGAGGACTTATGAAAAATGTTTTTCAAACATATTGAATAATGTGATAAAATGCAACCAAGATGAGTATCATTTCGATATTTATATCCAAACAGAATATTACGGATCAAATGGCGGAACGGCTAAAAATAAATTTACAAACACATCTCAAGATGTATCACAGTTTAAAGAAGAAATACAACAAGTATATGGCCATTATTTAAAAGAATTAATCATTGAAAACAAGGACCGTCCCATTACCTACCCAACTTATTTAAATAATTATGGACCCTGGTTGTGTTTATACAAAAACAAAATATTATTCGACCACATAAATCAACTAGAAAGTAAACCCACATATGATATGTTTATACGAATGCGTCCAGATATTCATTTGACAAATAGGCTGGATTTAAATTCATTGAATCTTACAGATAATATCATACATATAATTTCAGGAAAAAATACTCGAAATCATTCATGGTTGCACAATAGAGATTGGGACCATATAAATATATCTGATTTTACGGGAATGGAATTGTGGTGCGACTATTATAAATATTTGGAAATTAATCCTCCATTTATATTTGACCGCGAAATTAGATTTAATAATGTGGGGTACTGGGCAAAATCAGAGAATAAAGACAAATCAATTATAACCACGCAATTATTTTTCAAATTTATTGCTGAAAATAATTATACATTACGGTTTGATAGCGGTTCGTGTTTTTCCGTCCCCATTCGTTAAATTTCAACCTTTATTAATTCCACCATGTCGTTTATTGCAGTTTGTTCTAAAATAGTGTATGTGATATTATTAATGCCCGATTGCATGATGATGTTTTGTTTTTTATTTGCGTTAAACGTTTTAAATTGATTATATTGTAATATTCTATTTTTATTGTGATTTACGTCATTTCTATCATTTACGTCATCAAAGGTGATAAAATATTCGTCATTTCTTACCTTGCAAGTATGTAAGAATATAGATTCTTTCACAACCTTGAAAAATTCTGCCCGATTTTGGAGCGCCTTGTCTTCGGCCCCCCATCCCCATATATCATTGGGAAACCCATTGATGGTATGTATGGTATCGTTACGTATTTTAATAATGCCGCCCAATGTATCACACGGCGACGTCAATATTCCCAACACTTTTTTTTCATTTTCTATATCACGCGAATAGTATTCATTGATTGATTTTGCAGTAGGATTTAAATCTACGTCATGAGTAATGAAAAATTTAGTTTTATCCTTATATTCCTTAAATACCACGTTTAGCAATTTTCCACGATTGAACAATTTTCCTTTATTTTGCTCAACAACCACTATTTTGGTATTGGGTAAATGCTGTTTAAATAATGGCACGGTATTGGTTATAAAATAATCCAATTGGCGTTTTCTATTTCTATATGGTATTACGATAATATTGTCGTATTCGGTCATTTTATATTATATATTTTTTTTAATTATTATAAAAACGCAAATTGTCCAATTATTAAAGATGTCACCATGGGCTAACCCTTGAAGACATAGATTATGTTTGCGATAAAATAAAAGAATTTATAAATAGTTCAAAATAATTAAATCAATTATATAATAGAGCAATGGTCGACAACAACAGCAACAATAAAACCAAACCAACCGTGATTCCACTCCATATTTTTCAATGCTGGAAAACAAAACCATTGCCACCTGGAATGGCACACGCGATGCAGTCAATAAAAAACGCCAACCCCGAATTTACCCATCATCTATACGACGACGCGGAATGCAGACAATTCATCGCCAAGGAATGTCCTCCGTGCGTCTTGCAGGCATACGACCGTCTGATTCCTGGCGCGTACAAAGCCGACCTGTGGAGATTGTGTATTTTATACAAGCGGGGAGGTATTTACCTGGATATTAAGCTGTCGCCCATTCATTTCAAATTCATAGAACTAACGAGTCGCGAGCATTTCGTCAAGGACCGACTCCCCAACACCATTTACAACGCCTTTATGGTATGCAAGCCGAAAAACCCGTTTTTACTTTCCTGCATCAACCAAATTATACGAAACGTGCGTCGCCGATACTACGGCCCGAGCGCCTTGCATCCAACGGGACCAGGTTTGCTGGGCCTAGTGCGCACCGCGAAAAAATATGCGGTGCGCGAAGACATGATTCATGCGCCGCAAGGCGGACACATCAACTATAAAAACAAGGCTATTCTAAAAACAACGTATCCCGCATACAGCAAAGAACGAACCGTGGCTGGGCCGCGGTACGACGAATACTGGAAAACGCGGCGCGTATACAAATAAATAAATTAATATCCAAACATGCGCGCGAAAAATGATTTGACAACTGGTACTGGTTCCGATACAGGTGGTTGCATGCAGTTTTGCACCATTTCTGGGTCCACCGATTTCAGGAATTTGCTAGTTAGCGAATGGTCGTTGTTGTCGAGCCTCGACGCCCCGTCCCAGTAAAATAGAGACTCCAGCTCCGACGGTCGCGGCTCGAAATTTTCCACCAGGGCGACAAGGGTCGCTCTCGTAGACTCGTGTCCCTTTATCGAATCCACATGAATCAAATAAAATCGATGATACAAATTAGTCTGCGGCGAAACACAAACGTCAAAGAATTCGTAATGTGCCGATACGACTGCCTTTTCCAGCTCGGCCGTCTCGATGTTAAACGGAACTTCTTCGCAGAATTCTCTGCACCCCGCAAACAATGGCGTTTCGTCTGCTTCCACGCGCCCCCCGACAAAATGCGGCACTACGCGTGTGCCTCTTTTTTTGCCCGACCGCTTCCGTTTTTCCGTGCACACAATAAATCCTTGGTCTTTTACATACATGAGTAGGCTAACGCTGTGAATCAGAGGCGTCGCCGCATTTTTCTGGTCCACCGCGTCCTTGTTGCTCAAGGTAAAAGAGGAAGAAGTCATTCTGAAATATCCGAATATTTCTTGTTTTTATTTTTGTCCATTCATTCGGCGCATTCATTTTCATTTTTAGATTTTCATATGCTTTTGCAAAGAAGCCGCAAACCCTGGATTGATATTTATTTTTCGCTTGGTGCAAATATGTTCAATTATTTCGTCGTAGCTCCTGTCGGGATGACGCGCCCATAAGTGACGATTTATTCGCAGCTAGGACGACCAAAACGATTTCCAAAGCGGCGACACCGAGTCGTCCCCGTCAATGTTCAAAGAAAAGGGGCAGCTGTAATCGGGTTCGTCGGCCAGCGGTCCGCAGGGATTGCACGCGCCCTTGTCGCCAAACTCGAATCCTGGCACGACGCTGGGCAAATCCGCGTTGCGAATCTTTTTGTTGTTGCTGTTCCACACCATGCCTTTTTCGCCGTCGCACCGTATCGACATGTCGGGCTCCAATTCCTTGGCGAAATTATTGTCGGGGTTGTTGTTGTTTTCTTGTCTTTCATCGTCCATCAGGGTGACGCCGCCGAGCAGAAACTCGCCCTCTTTGGTGTTCCACGCAAGTAGCTGGCGCATGGCCGTCTCATTGTAGATTCGCATCACGTTCTTTAAAGCTTCGCCAGGCTCGACTTGCAAAAGCGTGCTGTGACTTATCGCATCCAAATATAGTTGCTGGGTTTCGTCGGACCACGGCCACTTGTCGTTTTTTATCAGGTATTCCACGTCTTTGGGCGACGCTTGTTTTTGCAGCTGTTGCATGTCAAACTGGTAGGAGTTGTCAAAGGTGGAGTTTTCGTATTCTTGGAATCGTTTCAACAGGTCAGGCGACCATGTATTTTCGGCATTGGTTCGAAAGGATTCGGTTCTAAATATTCCTTTTTTTAAGTGCCAACCTAACAAAAAAAGAAATAAAATCAATAATCCAGCCATCAGAATCTTATTTTTCATTATTTTCCTTTCTTTATTAATACATTTTGTTAGCATAGTTCGAAATAAATGAAACAATACGAAATCAAAAAAATGAAAAATAAATTGAATTCATAATATTCATAAACATCAACAATACCATCATGGCATCTTCTTTCGCTCCTCTTTACAAGATAAAAGACAATGGAAAGCTGTATGCTTGGACCATTGATGTATGCATAAAAACAGATTCCGACACGGCTTGCATTGACATTAGCTATGGCGAACATGGAGGAAAGCAAATTACGCACAGCAAAGAGGTGGAAGAAGGCAAGTGTAAAAGAACCTGCGTGGAGCAAGCAACACAAGAAGCGACCCGAAAGTGGCTCAACAAAAGAGACAAGGAGCTGTTTTGCGAATGGGAAAACTTGAAAAATCAAACAGTGGAAAAACATGAAGCCAAGGCCGACAAAACAAATGTTGTAGTAAGGCCCATGTTGGCCCAAAAAGCCGATTTAGACAAAGGTAAAAAGGGACGCGGCTACACGATTCCGTTTCCGCTCATGGTGCAGCGCAAGTACGACGGCATTCGCTGCATCGCGTATCGCAACGGAGACGGCAATGTAGTGCTCGAATCTCGCAAGGGCACACCCTTTAGCGGGTTCCATGCGTTAACAAAAGAGCTGGAACAGGTGTTTAATTTGTTTCCCAACACGGTGTATTTGGACGGCGAGTTGTTTACGGACCGAGTGGATTTCGAAACAATCTCGGGTCTCGTGCGAAAGAGCGAATCATCGTCTGCTAAATCTGTAAAAACAAATAAGGAAGGGAAAAATAAAAAGCTTACAGATAAGCAGCAGCAAGCTCAGCACGAAGACTGCGAAAACGCCGTAAAGAAAGGTTGGATTGATTTTCACGTGTACGACATGGTGGACGTTTCCGACTTGGAACAACCGTTTAGTCGGCGTTGTAGTCGGTTGCAATCCATCATCGATTGGCCGCGTCTCAAAAAATGCAAGCTGGTCGAAACACTCGTGGTAGACACGCCTGACCAGATTGGGCCGTTGCACGATCGGTTCGTGGCCGAGGGATTCGAGGGAATCATGCTGCGAGCAACAGACGGGCCGTACCAGGTAAACAAGCGCAGCAAGTATCTGCAAAAGTACAAGGAGTTCATGGACGACGAGTTCCGAATTGTCGGGTTTCACGAGGGATCGGGCAACGAAAAGGGGGCGGTGGTCTGGGATTGCGTCACCAAAGACGGGCAGCCGTTTGCGGTGCGGCCGCGGGGCACGTTTGACGCGCGAAAACTGCTGTTTCAAAACGCCGCGGCCTATATTGGCAAGTGGCTCACGGTGATTTTTCAAGAGTACAGTACCGACGGCATCCCGCGGTTTCCCGTTGGCAAAGGAATTCGCGTGGGCGGGATTTGATATTGTCCAAAGATGTGGTAATTGTCCGCATGTTTTTTAAGAAAAAGCTCGGCACGCGAGTCTTTCCTGCAAAGTTGGCTTGGATAATTATTCTTTTATTTTTGGTATCGACATAACAAATAATTAATCATTTGTTAGGTGGTATAAAAACATCCGATAAATAACCCTGCCGAATTTCATTCCAATCATCTTTCGCCAAACAGCAGCTTGGTCACGGGCGTTTTTACGCAAAACAAAATATGCAATAGCGTCCCGAGCAAAAATAGCCCAGAAAGCGTAAGCCAAAACGACCACACAAAATAACGGGCGATTAGCCACGCACCCAAAATGGTGAAAAGCACGTCTGCCACGGGAACGTTGAAAATACGAAACGCGTGTATTCCCTGGTTGGGTTTGCCAAGCATGTTTTTATATTTGCATAAATGGATGGTTGTTGCCATTGTATTTATGAATTTGTTAGGTTGTTACTTTTTTATGTACGCATATTTTTCTTTTACATTTCATTCCATCGGCGCATCGCATTCCGTGCCCGCATGCTTGTTTTACTTCAACGGACCTGGATTTAGATTTAGACCTGGATTTAGACCTGGATTTAGATTTAGACCTGGATTTAGACTTGGCTTTTGGTCGAGGTTTTGGTTTAGTGGCGCATTTGCTGTCGCTAATACTCTTGAGCAGGTTTTTCTCCATGCTTTGCATGTAATGTTGCAAGTCGTCCTTGGTAATCAACTCGTCCATGTGTTTGTAGAGCTGTTTCTCCATCCCTTGCATATAATTTTTAAAATTCGTTTTAGAGGTCAACTCTTTCATGTGCTTGTCAATGTGCTTATAAAGCTGGTTTTCCACGCTCTGCATGTAATTGTGCAAGTCCTTTCTGGAAGTCAAGTCGTCCATGTGGTTATTGAGCTGCTTTGCCATGCTCTGCATGTAGTTGTGAATGTCTCCTTTGGTAACAGCACCTTGCATTTCGGCATCGTTTTGGATATCGCGTATTTGCATGGCCGTCGTGTATTTATTTGAACTGGATTTTGACTTGGACCTTGTTTTAGATTTCAAAGGAGACGGCGCCCGACGAGTGAAATAACTCGCAAACGTTCGCCTTTTGTCTTTTTTCGTTGCCATTTATTATTATTATTATTTTATTTTATTTTATTTTGTTAGGTCAAAGAAAGCAGCAGCGGCATGGTGAAAATAAGCGATGCCATCTTATACGTGTATGCGTACTCGTGGACGCCTGGCTTCTGCTATAACCAGAACTACCCTGGATGTCTGGCCCCGCAGGAATACTGGAAGACCAATTTCACCATCCATGGATTGTGGCCGCAGTACTCCGACTCATCGTATAGCGAAGACGGCTACCCGTCTTATTGCAGCAGCGAAGCCTTTGACTCTAATATTATTAACGAGATTGGCTACAACACCATGATGGAAAAATGGCCCAACGTGCAGAGCGTTCCAGAGGACGCAGATTACGATTCGTTTTGGGACCACGAGTGGTCGAAACACGGCACCTGCAGCGAATTGTCCCAGCTGGATTATTTCGACGCCGCCTTGAATTTGACCGAATACGATGCAACCCCCGACGTGCTGCAGCAGGCCATTGGGCAAAACATGAGCGCCGATAGTTTGCGGGATGCCATGGACAACGGAGTCGCCAACTCGGCCGTGCTGCAATGCGACGATTCATATATACTTACAGGCGCGTATACCTGCTGGGAACAGCAAGACGGCTTTCCCACGGTCCAGGTGGCGTGTCCCGACAAAGTGGTGAAAGAAGATACGTGCTACAACGACATGATTGCGATTCTCGCATTGTAAAAAATAAATAAATAATAAATAAAATAAACCGCATAGTATAATAATTATCATCATGTACACGTTGACGGTCGAGCCATATTACGATACCTATACCCAATGCTACCAAAGCATCATTAGCATCAATGTGCTGCCCCAGGGCCCGCTGCGCGCATTGGTGCGCCGCATCAAGTTTAATAAACTGGGGCCCAATTACGACCGAGCCAGCTGCGTCCCCGTGCGAAAATGCGGCCTGGCGCTCATCAATACAAACGCCATGTGCTGTGCGAATAAAAAAGGATACGGTTGGATGTCGCCAAACGAAATACCAGACTTGTTTGGGTTTCTAACGGCCAACGGATATGTGATTGACAGCTCTGTTACCAACATGATGAGCCTCGGCGACATTAAAATGGACAACAACCGCAAAATCCTGTGCTTTCTCTCGTACAAGAAACCATAGAGCGAAAAAATAGTCACTTAAGGGTGCATAAATAATTGCACGTTTGCGACTGAGTGGCAAAGCGGCGTTTTGCTCGTCTCGTGGCAATACTGCTGCCACCCACTCCGCTTCCTGGCGTATACGTATTATTCACGTCTTGGTAAGTATTGCAGCCGCTGCCCCCACCAGGAACAAATTTAGTGCTGCGTCTCGCTCCCACGCCGTTGTTTTTCTTGTATAAAAAGCCAGGAAAGCCGATGGATTTCCCAAACCAAAACTGGCCGTACGAGTTGCTGCTGGTTCTGAGCGAAACTCGTTGCGTAGATGAGTCGGCGGACGACGGCGTGTTGCCGCTCGTTACACCAAATGTATAGTCGCTCATTTACTATAACAACGTTATTTTATTTTATTTTATTTAGAAAAGAATGCCACCAACCTAACAAACAAAAGAATTAAAATGAAAAAATAAAATAAAAGAGTAAATAAAATCAAAAATGGCCAACACGTCGGATTTCATGTTTGATAAAATAACCAGAATCGGCAACGATTGTTGCTCCATCGACCAGACCATGATTGAGAACGTGGATGCGTGCAACTACATGACGCAGAATTATTTCAATACAGAGTGCACCATGAAGAACGCCAAGGCCCTGGCCACCTCGCAGCCAGGCGTCAACTATAGCGGAAGTTTCGGCATGGGTATCGGCGGCTGCAACGTGGACAATTCGTCTCGGCTGCTGCTGGGCGGCGTGCAGACCAACCCCAAGTGCCGCATCGACCTGTTTGCCCGTCCTTTTGCCACGGTGCCGTACATGGGCCGCGGGTCCGTCAACCCCGACGTCGAGTCCAACATGATGCAGGGCGAGCAAAACACGAGCCGCCGCTCCATCACGCACCAGACGGAAAAGAGCCACTTGAAGTACCACAACACGCCGTTGATTCCCACGAAAAAGGCCACGGTGCAAAACCCCGAGAATTTAGTAGAGGGAATCGCCCACGACGGCTGGGTGCGCGGCGGCATCTCGTCGCGAGAACTGACCCGCGACATGAACTACTCGTCCAACCACACGGCAAACCAGTACCCGTAATTTTCATATTTTTTTATTTTTATTTTTTATATTTTATTGCTTATTTATCGCGCTATTGCTATTTGTATTGAATATTGGTTTGTTCTCTTCAAGTCACTTTTTTTCGTTTTTCTTTGTTTTCGACCGAACCCTCGGCGTCCACGGAGTAACAAACATTTCGCCACGGGACGAAACCTGGGAAACCTGGGAAACCTGGGAAACCTGGGAAACCTGGGAAACCTGGGAAACCTGGGAAACCTGGGAAACCTGGGAAACCTGGGAAACCTGGGAAACCTGGGAAACCTGGGAAACCTGGGAAATTAATAATACCCGTCTTCCTCGAATTCGTTGTTGTAGTCGCCGTCTTCTTCCTGTCCGTCTGCGCGGGCCATGGTTTCCGATTCTTTTTCCTCGAAATTGTCTTCCTGCTCCTGCAGCTCGTCGCGCACCTCTCTGGTCTTGTCGTAAAACGCGGCATCGTAGGTTTTCAGCCCCGCGTAATTCTTGGCGTTGTACTCGCCGATGCCTAGCTTGCGGTCGTCCTGGTACGCGATTCGCTCGTCGCGGCTCATCTTCTCCAGACGCTTGCGAAACCTGTTTTTCTCGTTTTCCTTGTGCTTGAAAACCACGTCCATGATGTTTTGGTACGCCTTGTTGGCCACGTCGACTTCCGCGGTCTTGTTTAAATAAGACAGCGAAAAATCCAAGAGCGCTACCTTGGCATCCGAGACTTGCTGCATGATTTCACTGTCTTCGTCCGCGTCGCCCACCTCTTCCATTTCTTTCAGCATGCGTTTTGCGGTGGCGTCGTAAATGTCAAAAATGGACGCAATGTAGTACTCAAACAGGGCCAAATACACCATAAACAGGTATCGCACGGACTCCTTGTCAGTTGGCTGGAAATAGGTCGTGTCGGCGAGCCTTATAAATACGTCGGTTTTTTCCATGATTTTTTCAAAGTATGGAGCAACGGCTTTCGCGTCAATGGACGATTTGATGTACGCCGACGCGTTGGCATAGAGCGCCTTGGAGAAACCGTCTAATTTTTCAATGTGGCCCTCGGAAAAGTCAAACCAACTGCTGTTTTTATTCTTGCCGCGCAGCTTGTCTCCCAGTCCCTTTCCAGACAACTCGGCCGTCATTCGCTTGTTTTTAAAGAGCGCGGGAAACACGCGGCCAATCAGCGCCACGTAATTTTTCAAAAAAGTCATGGTGGCATACGCATTGTTGACATCAATGTCGTCGCCGACATTTTCTTCTTTTTCGTCTTCTTTTTCGTCTTCTTTTTCCTTTGTTACAGGCTCTTGCTCTTGCTTCTGAGGTTCAATTTTTTTAAATATTTTCTCTAGTTGAGCCTGCTTGGGCCGTCTCATGCTTTTCATTTTGGTTGCCGTGAATTGCTTTAGTGTAATTAAAATGTCGTCATTACCGTCTTGGTCTGCACCTTTTTTCTTATACAAGGCCTGCAAAAGTTCCGATAAATGTTCAAAATGTGCGTGGTTGTTTTCCTCCACGTCTTCGTTTAGTTCTTTAATGAGCTGAATCACTGGCAGCTTTACGTCGGCAAATACGGGCGGCCCTTTTAATGTTAAACGGGAATATTTCACGTAATCTTGCATGAATTGCTGGTGCAGCGACAGGTCCTTGTTATCCGTGAGCGAAAGTACGTCCAAGCCAGACAAAAAACGCAGCCCTTCTTCCATGACCACGTCGTTTAATTTATGCGACAAAACGGGATAAGGAATTTCCGTGTCCACATTGGATAAAAAACTCCGCGTGACTGAGCGCACCGACAGTAGCTGTTTCTCGATTTTATTTATTAGCATGTTGTATCGCTGAATTAGGTTTTCGTTGGGACTGTTTTCGTTGAAAAACTCCAGGGCCGAACCGAATTGTGTTTGGTCGAGCGCTGTGTTTGTAATTTGTTCTACGCAGCACGAATTCATTTGGTTGTACACTTTAATGTTTAAAAGCAGCGAGTCCTTGTACTTGTCGGTGTTTAAAATCTCCTGGATGGTTCGCTGGATGCAAAAGGATAGGAAAATCATTTTACCGAATAAAAATGGCGTATTAATGTGCTTTTTACCTTCGGTTCCCTTGTTTCCTTCGGTTCCCTTGGCTCCTTCGGTTCCCTTGGCTCCTTCGGTTCCCTTGTTTTCTTCGGTCCCAGTCCGTTGCAACTCTGAACATGCCCGAATATCAAACAAATCCTGGGGATGCTGCGGGGG